>Ga0116227_10003845_pt1 | contig 32974 bp, 28 predicted proteins | sample S1TSphgellanicum_FD_89693 | JGI IMG/M metagenome (GOLD analysis project Ga0116227, IMG submission 89693) | Host-associated microbial communities from peat moss isolated from Minnesota, USA - S1T2_Fb - Sphagnum magellanicum MG | ecosystem: Host-associated > Plants > Peat moss > Unclassified... | reverse complement strand
TAAAAATATTCAGGTGCCTATATCGGCGGTGTCCACCTCTTCCCATTCCGAACAGAGAAGTTAAGCCCGCCAGAGCCGATGGTACTGCAGTAAAATGTGGGAGAGTAGGTCGGTGCCCAATCTTATCAGCCTGATGGCTGTAACGTAAACCCTTAGTTAGCAATAACTAAGGGTTTTTGCGTTTACGGGCTTTTTTGTAAACGTAATTCCCTTTGATATCTTCACTTTTGTCATCCTGAGCGGCAGCGAACGGATCTTCTGCTGTAGACCTATTTAAAGCAGAAGATCCGTTCGCTGCCGCTCAGGATGACAATGGGGGATTATTGCTGATTGTCCGAAGTTCCGCGTTAGGGATGGCAGCGGATACCGGCCGGGCAGAGGTCTCGGTGCAGGCTTAGCCTAAGGCCTGCAGCCGTATGAGCGTACAGCCCGGCCCGCTGGATAGCGGGAAACGCCCTAAAAGAGGTTAATTAACATTAAAGGCTAATTCATGGCGAAAAATATATCTCATAAGCCCTATCGATAAAGCCATTCGTATAGAGGAATAAAAATATTCCCCAAAGGGAAAGCCGACGAAACCATTACTTTTACACGATCAACAATGGTCGTACATGATACAAACCCTCGAACAATTACAAAACGGAGAATTAAAAGGCGCAACTTCATTAAAACTTGCTGAGGGGTTAACAAACTTTCCGCGGGAGGTATTTTACCTGGCAGATACTTTGGAGAAACTGGACCTTTCCTTTAATAACTTAAGTGAATTACCAGCTGATTTTGGCCGGTTAAAAAGACTAAAGATCTTGTTCTGCTCAGAGAACCGATTTAAGATTTTGCCGGAAGTATTGGCTGATTGCCCCCTGTTAGATATAGTTGGTTTTAAATCGAACATTATTGAAACAGTTCCTGCCAAGGCGTTAAATCCTAATCTGCGCTGGCTGATACTTACAAATAACAGGATAGCAGAACTGCCGGCACAAATAGGCAATTGTACACGGATGCAGAAACTAATGCTTGCTGGCAACCGGTTAAAAGAGTTACCTGTGGAACTTAGCAATTGCGGTAATTTATCGCTTTTGCGTATCTCTGCCAATCGGTTAAGTAAGTTTCCGAAATGGTTGTTGCGTATGCCAAAGCTTTCATGGCTGGCATTTTCTGGCAATTTGTTTAACATAAAGCCTGAAATAGCCCCCATTCTTTTAATTGATTACAGTGAATTGCAGATGGGCCCACAGCTTGGCGAGGGTGCATCAGGCGTTATATCAAAAGCCAACTGGCAAACAAATAATAATACTGAGGTGGCTGTTAAGCTATTTAAAGGTGCAGTTACCAGCGATGGATTGCCCGAAGACGAGATGCTCACCTATATAGCTGCTGGAAACCATCCTGGTTTAGTAAAGCTGCTTGGGCAAATTACAGCACATCCCCAAGATAAGCAAGGCCTGGTAATGGAACTGATACCACAGCGCTTTTTTAACCTGGGTAACCCACCCAGCTTTGCCACTTGTACCCGTGATGTTTTTAATGCCGAAATGCGGCTTTCTGGTCGGCAATTAATAAATATTGCTGCTGTTATAGCATCTTTAGCGGCACAATTGCATAGCAAGGGCATTATGCACGGCGATTTATATGCGCATAACACATTGATAGATGAAGAGGGAAATGCCCTGTTTGGTGATTTTGGCGCAGCGTGTTTTTACGACAGATCGGATGATGAAACAGCAGCAGCATTGGAACGCATAGAAGTAAGCGCTTATGGCTATTTATTGGATGACCTGCTTAATCTATGTAATGAGGCTCATACAGATAGCAATTTATTAAAAATAGCAGCGCTAAGAGATGCCTGTGTATCTTCTCAGATATTGGACAGGCCAAGTTTTGAATATTTAGCAGATAATATAGTAAAATAGACCGCTGCGGCATATTAAAGGATTGGGAAAATATTTGTAAGTTATATTTCACTCTTCGTTAAAGAAGCATTTGTGTTGCTGCCGCAAGCGTCTCGCTTGTGATACGCGTTTTAGTAGCCGAGCGTATGATAACATGGTTGGTATTGCAAATTGGCTACTTTGCATACAGGCCACAAGCGGGACGTTTGCGGCAGCGAAAGCAGTGTATTAAAACTAAAAGCCCTGCTCAGTAAAGAACAAGGCTTTTATTTGCAGATATAGGGCTGCACGCTTATGCAGCCTTACTAATGACAGTATCGTCATCTACACTAATAGCTTTGAGTGATATAACAGCGCTTTTGCTAAAGCTTTTTAGGTATTTGCCTTCTAATTCGTTGTATAGTAGCTGTATGTCTTCGTCCCTGCCGCTTTTTTGTATGGTTATAACATCATGGTCATAGCCCACTATAATAGCTCCGTATTTTTGTATCTGGTTATTTACTTTGGTATTATAACCATCTTTATGCAAAGTATACAGCGCTAATTTTTGATAAGAGGCATGTTGTAATAACTCAACTTCAACCTTATATACTTCAATAATATTTTCAATTTTAAAAGCCATCAATTTAATGTCTGTATCATTGGCAATTACCTCTATGTTAATAAGCACCTGGGTATGAATATCAGTTTTAGCGGCGCTGATACTTTCAATCTCAATGCTTTTGCGATTTAACATACTGGTGATTATACTCATCAATCCTTTTCGGTCTTCCGACAGGATATTTAGCAGGTAATTCATTTTCATGATTCTCTAATTATATAGTGGCTCCTTAATGGGCTTGGTGTATTAATTATTCTTCAGTAAATAATCCTTAAACTCTCCAAACTCCTTGCTTAATATTACCGAATGCTTGGTTTTCGCTTCCAGGTCTTTTACCTGCTCGGGTACATCAATTTTTTCGGCGATGTTATCGGGGAAAACGTCGGGGAATTTGCATGGGTGGGCGGTAGAGAGGAATATGCCGGTAGCTTCGCTGTCGGGGTGTTGTTTTTGCCAGTCTTTTAGGGCTTGCCAGGCTATTGCGGTGTGCGGACAAACCACATAGTTATCCTCGGCGTCAACCTCTTTTATAGCGGCTAATGTGGCTTCATCATCAAAGCTGTAACCGGTAATCAGCGTCTTTAATTTATCAATATCGCCTTTAAACATATCGGCAATGCGCACCCAGTTGCTCGGGTTGCCTACATCCATAGCGTTTGATAGTGTGGCAACCGATGGCTTAGGCTGGTAAACGCCCGATTTGAGGTATTCGGGTATGGTATCGTTAACATTGGTAGCAGCAATGAACTGCTCAACAGGCAGACCCATTTTCCAGGCTAATAAACCTGCGCCAATGTTGCCGAAGTTACCGCTTGGTACAGCAAATACTGCCTTATTGTTACCCTCGCGCAGCAGTTGCGCATAGGCGTTGAAGTAATAGAATGTTTGCGGGATGAGCCTTGCAATGTTGATGGAGTTTGCCGAGGTGAGCCTGAATTTTTCGTTCAGTTCGGGGTCGGTAAAGGCTTGTTTCACCAATGCCTGACAGTCATCAAATGTACCGTCGATCTCGAGGGCGCGGATGTTTTGCCCGTTAGTGGTTAATTGTAGTTCCTGTATATCGCTAACCTTGCCTTTGGGGTACAATATAGTAACGCGGGTATTGGGCACGCCCAGGAAGCCTAAAGCTACCGCGCCGCCGGTATCGCCGGAGGTTGCTACCAATACATCCAGTTGTTTTTCGCCATCTTCGAGGAAATAACTCATTACACGGCTCATAAAGCGCGCGCCAAAATCCTTAAACGCTAACGACGGGCCATGGAAAAGCTCCAGTACGTAAACCTTATCCTCAAGCTTTACTATGGGAGCATAAAAGTTAATGGCATCGTAAATTATAGCCTTCAGGTCATCTGTAGGGATAGAATCGCCCAATAAATGACTGGCTACATGAAAAGCGATCTCGGGCAGGGAATACTGATCGAGATGGGTAATAAATTTATCATCCAAACGGGGGATCTCAGCAGGCATGTATAAACCTTTATCCTGCGGCATGCTGTTAAAAACCGCTTCTTTAAATGATACCCGGATGTTGGGGTTGTTGGTACTGTATAATTCCATTGTTAGTGTTAGCCCCCTCTAAATCTCCCCCTAAAGGGTGAGACTTTTGGTTAGCTTAATTGATTGTTAATTTTTAAAGCCTCCCCTTCAGGGGAGGTTGGGTGGGGCTATATCACCCTCGGCCCTTTATCATTTATGGTTGATACATAAGTATTCGAACCAATTTTAATGCTGGTTAGGTGTTGTTGCAATTTTTGGGTGATAAGTTTGGCGGTTTCCTCATCGCGGGTAAAGGCGAATACGGATGGGCCTGAGCCTGAGATACCGAAGCTTACCGCGCCCATACCCATGGCAATTTCGCGCATTTTGTAAAAGTCGGGGATGAGCATGGAGCGTACGGGTTCAACCAGGATATCGGTCATGCTGCGACCGATCAGGTCGATATCCTGCATAAACAAACCGCTTACCAGGCCTGCAATATTACCCCATTGGGTAACGGCATCCTTCATGAATATTTTGTTGCGGATGATCTGCCTTGCCTCGCGGGTAGGCACATCTACATCAGGAAAAACGATAGCGCAATATAAGCCTGCCGGATGTGGCAAACGCACAACATCCAAAGGCTCGTAACTGCGGATAAGCACAAAACCACCTAAAAGAGCAGGTGCAACGTTATCAGCATGACCATGACCGCAAGCCATTTCCTCACCCTTCATGGCGAAAGGTAATAATTTAGCCGGATCGGACTCATCTCCCAATAAAGTTTTAATGGCGTATAATCCCGCAACGGTACTGGCAGAGCTGGAACCTAACCCGCTGCCAATAGGCATTTTTTTGTGGAGTTCGATATCCAAACCAATATCCAAACGATCAACACTTTTTAGGTAATGCTGCACGCTTACGCTCACGGTGTTTTTAGCCGGATCGAGCGGTAAACGGCCATCATCGCCTGTGATTTTGCTGATGGTGATACCCGGTTTGTTAGTGATGCGCATAATTACCTCGTCGCCAGGCTCGTTAACTGCAAAGCCAAGCACATCAAAGCCGCATACAACGTTGGCCACCGTGGCGGGCGCAAAGACTGCAACCCCCCTGCCCCCTGAAGGGGGAGCAATTATGGTAGGGGCTTTTATTTCTTCTATCTTATTTTCCATATGATTATTCAAAAAACTCCCCCTTTAGGGGGCTGGGGGGTGTTTAATTAGCGCCCACATTTATTAAATCAGCAAATACACCTGCAGCGGTTACCTCGGCACCTGCACCGGGGCCTTTTACTACCAAAGGTCGCTCTTTATATCTATCGGTGGTGAACGAAATGATATTATCGCTGCCCGACAGGGTGAAGAACGGGTGGTTTTCATCAACCATTTGCAGGGTGATAGCTACCTTGCCATCTTCCAGCTTGCCGATGTACCTTAAAACTTTGCCATCTTTTTCTGCCGAGTTTTTCAGGTTGGCGAAAAACGCGTCTTCAGTTTTCAGTGCAGCATAAAAATCATCAACACTTTGTGCATCAAGGCAAGCCTTTGGCAGCATGCTTTCTATCTCCACATCCGATGCTTCCAGTGCATAACCGGCATCACGTGCCAGTATCAGCATTTTGCGCATAAAGTCGGTGCCAAGCAGGTCATCACGCGGATCGGGTTCGGTATAGCCTTTTTCCTGCGCCATTTTTACCACATCGTGGAAATTTGCATCGCCCTTAAAGTTATTAAAGATGAACGAGATAGTACCTGAAAGTATTGCCTCAATGCGCTGCACCCTGTCGCCGCTGTTCATCAGATCCTTTAAGGTGCGGATGATAGGCAGGCCCGCGCCAACATTGGTTTCGTAAAAGAAATCGACGCCATGCTGCCTCGCGGTATCGCGGAAAGTAGTGTATTGTTTGTATGAAGCCGAGTTACCTATTTTATTGCAGGTTACTACCGAGATGTTCGATTTAAATGCTTCTTCGTAAAACTCAATAGGTTTTGGGCTGGCGGTATTATCGATGAACACACAGTTAGGCAGGTTCATGCTTTTCATGCGTTCGATAAAACCTTTCAGGTCGGCGGTTTCATCCGATGCCTGTAAGTCATCTTCCCAGGTATCCAATGAGATGCCATCAGCATTAAAAACCATTTTACGGGTATTGCTGATACCGGCAATTTTCACCTGTATGCCATTCTTTTCCTGTAAAAATTCGCTGTGGGCATTCAGTTGCTTAAACAATGTTTTGCCTATGTTGCCGGTACCTAAACAAAAAGCATGCAGCGTTTTGGTAAGCTGTACAAAAAACGCATCGTGTACGGCATTTAACGCCTTGGCCAAATCATGCGCTGATATGATAACCGAGATATTATACTCAGATGAACCCTGCGCTATCGCCCTTACGTTTACACCATTACGGCCCAACGCGTGGAACAATTTGCCGGATACCCCCGGGGTTTGTTTCATGTTTTCGCCTACTACGGCTAAAACAGCAAGGCTGCGCTCAATGGCAGGTTTTTCTAACTTATTAGCCAGTAGTTCCAGTTCAAACTCCTGCTCAATTAACGTTTTTGCTCTTTCGGCATCATCAGGCTGTATGGCAAATGTGATGCTGTGTTCTGATGATGATTGGGTGATGAGGATGATGTTGATCTGCTCACGGGCCAGTAAGGAAAACAAGCGACCGCTAAAACCTGATTTACCCACCATACCGCTACCCTCTAAATTAAGGATGCTGATGTTGTTGATGGTCGAGATACCCTTGATAGGCAGGTTTGAGGCCTTGCAATCGTGACGGATAACTGTACCTTCAAATTCAGGCTCGAAAGTATTTTTTATAACGATAGGGATCTTTTTCAGGAACGCCGGGATCATGGTTGGCGGATAGATTACCTTCGCGCCGAAATAGGACAACTCCATTGCCTCGGTATAAGTAAGTTCAGGTAAGGAGAATGCTTTCTTAACCAGGCGGGGGTCGGCGGTCATCATACCGTTTACATCAGTCCAGATCTGGATCTCCTGCGAGTTTAATGCAGAGCCAAATATTGCCGCGGTATAATCGCTGCCACCACGACCTAAAGTAGTGATCTGCCCTGCATCGTTACCAGCAATAAAGCCGGTAACAAACAGCATTTTATCGCTGTTCTCTTTTTGAAAACCACGGATCAGTTGCTCGGTCAATTCCATATTAACCTTAGCCTGACCAAACGCGCTATCGGTTTTTATCAGTTCCGAGGCATCAACAAAAATAGCTTCGGGGAAATATTGGGCGGCAATTTTGCTTACCATTAAGGTAGAGCAGCGTTCGCCGTAGCTTAATACCAGATCGCGGGTTTTTGGGGTAAGTTCGCGTAAAGTTAAAACGCCCTGCAGCAATTCCTCCAACTGGTTAAAGTGAATTTTAAGACGGGTAAAGGCCGGATTTTGGTGCTGAATATCCAGCAGGCTTTTTACCACATCAAAGTGGCGGCGTTCCAGTTCGGCTAACTGAGCGGTAAACTCGTTGCCAACAGCGGCACCCTCCGCCATCGAAACAAGCAAATTAGTTACCCCGCTCATGGCAGATAGTACAACAACCGGCTTTTCGGTTTTAGCCTCGTTCTTTAAAATGTTTAATAAGGTTTGGATGCTTGCTATTGATCCTACGGAAGTACCGCCAAATTTTAAAATTTTCATCAGTTGTGTTATAAACAAAAACGCCTTCCTCTTTGTCGGAGGAAGGCGTTCATTTGGTTTCTTTTTTATGTTTTTTACACCATACGATTATCTTCCTCCGAGTTTTATGCCGGTGGTAATAATTGTTGTAATAATGGTGCCGTTTGTTATCATTCTTAGGGTCTTTTTGTAAGACGCCGTAAAATAAGCAGTTAATTTTTGAAATAGCAAGAAGTTTGTGTTTTATTTTTTTGTTTGGGAAGTTAAAATTGGACTTCACCCTCTTTGTCGCCTGCGACAGAGCGGGTCGACAAGCGTAGCGACGTCGGGGTGAGTCAAACGAAGCGCGTGAAGAATAATATCGAACAACGAATGTCGAATATCCAATATCGAAGTTAAACTTCATCATTCATCATTGGAAATTCAGTGTTGAATATTTAACAAGGGCGTTGCCTCCGGCCCGTGCTGTTCAGGGCTGCACTTTGCTCCGGCCCTCCTTCGTCGGGCTAAACCCTTATCATCACTAACGCAGGCCCACCTACTAATAAGCTACATATTTTATTTTTAGCTTATTAAGTATTTTCAAAGCGCTTATTTGTATAATTACGGTATATATGAATAAACTCCTTCTCCTTACATTACTGTTGTTTTTTGCCAAAACGGGCTTTTCTCAAACGAGTAAAGATACTACTACCAACCAGGATGCATTTATTTATCAAATGCCAATTGTAAATGGTCATTTGACTTATGCTGATACCATCATCTTAAATAATCATAATAAAACTCAATTGGATAGCACAGTAAAAAAATGGTTTAATGCCTATTTTAAATACTATCGTCCCGACACATTATGGAAAGACAGCGATCATAATAGTACAATATTAAACCAGGCTGCAGTAACTTTTAAAATGACTAGTACATCGGTATCGCTGGTTAAATATACCTTTTACCTTATTTTCTCTATCAAAGTGAATTGCACCGGTAATAAATACACGTATAAGATATTTGATATCTATTTTGTGCCAAAAAGTGATTTGTTCAGGAATATAAGTTACTATCAAAATAGTCCTGATTATTTAATTGGGATGTATAAACAAAAGCATTTGGGATTCGCTAACTCCATTAACATGGGCAGGAAAAAAGTATGTGAATACCTTAAAAATACAGACGATGGAATCAGGGCGTGCATTGCTTCGCTAAATAAAGCAATGGCAAATTAATAAGACCTGTAATTTAGTTACTTTTGAGGCTTATTGATATGCAGGGACTCATCACCAAATCAACCGGAAGCTGGTACCAGGTACAAACCAATGACGGGCAAATAATAGATTGCCGTATAAAAGGGAAGTTCCGTACCAAGGGCATTGTTACCACCAACCCAATTGCTGTAGGCGATGTGGTTGATTTTGAAATGGAACCCGATCAGGAAACGGGTGTGATAACCAACCTGCAGCAGCGTAAAAACTACATCATCCGCAAATCCATCAACCTGAGCAAACAGGCGCAGATCATTGCCGCCAACCTCGATCAGGCTTTACTGGTGGTTACTTTGGCTTCACCGAGAACATCATTAGGTTTTATCGACAGGTTTTTAGTCACCGCCGAAGCTTATGATATCCCGGCAAGGTTGGTTTTTAACAAACTCGACCTGTTTAGCGATGAAGGACTGGAGATTTTAGACGAATACAAAGCTATATATGAACAAATAGGCTATCCCTGCTACCAGGTTTCGGCATTACAGGGAACTAATATTGATAAAGTGCAGGCTTTGTTAAAGGATAAGGTAACGTTGTTTTCCGGGCACTCAGGTGTTGGTAAATCAAGCTTAATAAATCGTTTATTGCCCGATCTGGAACTACGTACCCACCAGGTATCCGACTGGAGCGATAAAGGTATGCACACTACCACCTTTGCCGAAGCCTTTGAACTCCCACAAGGCGGGTTCATTATTGATACCCCCGGTATTCGCGAATTGGGTGTTATCGATATAGAAAAACAAGAGTTGAGCCATTTCTTCCCCGAGATGCGCCAGCGTATGCACGATTGCCGTTTTAATAACTGCCGCCATATTAATGAGCCCGGCTGCGCGGTACTGGAAGCAGTTGAGAATGGCGAGATTGAACTATCGCGCTATGAAAGTTATTTGAGTATTTATAATGGGAATGATACGAGGGCTTAATTGTTAGAGTCAAGAATCAGGAGTTAAGAATAAGATAAAATATCTTTATTGTCAATTTAAGCGCTCACGTTTGAACTGTTGAAAAAGATTCGGGAATTAAGCACTATTGATAAACTACTGTAATTCCCTGTGCAACTGCATATTGTGTAAACTCTGTAATTGCGCCATTTTTCCAGTAACACATCTTACCATCTGAATTATTCCCTGCTATATACACATCATTACCTTGCGAAGTAATGGAGACAGCTGTAGACCCAGGTGTTGAAAGGTGGACTTCTACACCATTTTTCCAATAAGTTGCTACTGACTTAGCACCATTACTTAATGTATTATATCCTGCAATATAAATGTCGTTTCCATGCAAAATCATTGATTGTGCATTTGAACCCAATAGGGTATCTGTAAGCCTGTTCGTGACACCATTTTTCCAATAAGTTGCGACTGAAACCGCGCGGGTAGTTTCAATTGAGCCCGCAATATAAACATCATTCCCCTTTATTGCTATTGATCTGGCCGAAGCGTATATGGTATTATCGGTTGAAAATCTACTTAAAACGCCATTTTTCCATAATGCTACAACACGTATAAAACTATTAATATAAACGTTACCTGCAACATAAACATCTTTACCCTGAACAATAATTGCAGCTGCAGTACCACCAAATCCATAATCTGGTAATGATACCGCAATTCCATTTTTCCAATATATAGGATAAGATACCGTTGGGCCGTCTATTGTAAGAGATGTTTTATTTATCTGACCTGCTACATACACATCATTTCCATTTACATAAATAGAATTTTCACCAACTGACACAAGTTTTGATGTATCTGAAAGAAATGAAAGTACGCCGTTATCCCAATAATCAGCCCTGCCACCAAATGAAAATCCGACAATAAGTACATCATTCCCTTTTGTTGCAATGCTTACCGCATTCGAACCAATATCGTTTGTTAAGATGTGAGGAGTGCCATTATGCCAATATGTTGCGATAGCCCAACCATCGGGGTTAAATGTATAGCCTACGATATGAACCCCTAAAACTGTCGAATCTTTGACAATCGTTGTTGTGTCTTTAGGCTTAGTGACGTTAGTGCCAGATTTTTTGCACGAATTTAAAGCAAGGATAATAATACCAACTAAGGCAATATGTTTCGTAAGCCCCATTTTTTTAAAAATACAAGATTTAGGATAGAGTTAAATAGCCAATTAAATATACAATTTTTATATTGATTGGCTCATGTCATTTACTTGAATCGGCAATTCTCTGTCCTGATTCCTAAATCTTAACTCTTAAATCTATCCCTCCAACGCTTGTTTAAAATCTGCCAGCAAATCCTCAATATCCTCAATACCAATTGAGAGGCGGATCATGAAATCAGAGATACCCATTTCGGCACGTTTTTCAGGGCCCAATTCGTTAAAGATGGTTTGCGCTACCGGGATAGCCAGTGTACGGGTATCGCCCAGATTGCTTGATTTTACAACCAGTTGCAGTTTGTTTAAAAATGCAAAGCTATCAACACTTTCGTCAACCTCAAAACTCATTAGGCTGCCATGTTTTTTGAAAAGTTCGCTGGCTAATTCATGCTGAGGGTGGGTTTGTATGCCCGAATAATATACTTTCTTTATCAGTGGGTGCGTATCCAGGTATTCGGCTAAGTTTTGGGCATTATTGCAGGCGCGTTCCATGCGGAGAGCCAGTGTTTCAGAACCTACAGAGATAGAATGTGCAGCTTCCGGCGCTAATGTACCACCGGCATCGCGCAAGCCTTTCTTGCGGATCTGGGTCATGCCCCAGGCTCTTATATCGCCTTTTTTAAATACATCGTAAATGTTCGGGTAGTTTTCCCAGTTAAACAAACCGGTATCGGTAACACTGCCACCCAATGCATTGCCATGACCGCCAATATATTTGGTTAACGAGTTGATCACATGCGTTGCCTTAACATTAACCGGGTTGAAAAGGTAAGGCGATGTCATGGTGTTATCAACTACATATAACAATCCTTTTTCAGCGCAGAGGTCGCCAATTTTTGCCATATCGGCTATTTGGGTAGCGGGGTTGGCAATGGTTTCCAGGAAAACCATTTTGGTGTTTTCCTTTAAAGCTTCGCGAACGTTTTTAACATCCGTTGGGTCAACAAAAGTAAAATCGAGCCCTAATTCAATAAACGTTTGAAAGATGCTGCGTGAGTTACCGAACAAATAAGAGCTGGCAACAATGTGATCTGTTTTCCTGATCAACGCCATAACGGTAGCAGATATAGCGGCCATACCTGTTGAAAAAGCGATAGTAGATAATCCTTTTTCCATTTGCGTTACCTTTTGCTCTAAAGCGGTAACGGTAGGGTTGCCCTGGCGTGAATATGCGTAGCCTTTTGTTTTATTCTGGAATACATCCACCAGGTCCTGCACATCATCATAACCATAAGCAACCGAAGTATGAATAGGTTTGTGCATAGCGCCATGCTCGGGTTTGCCCAGGCGATCGGAATGTAGTAAGGTGGTAGTAAAGCCTCTTTTCGCAGTCATTATATACTTATATTATTGAAGGGGACGAATTTCACCAATTATTTCCAAAATCACGAATAGAATTATAAGCAGAATAGCTTTATACCAATTATTTGACATAATTACCTGCCGGATTTCATGAAATCCGGAATAATCGCTGTTAATTAGTGCAATTATAATTATTTATGAGAGCAGTAATACAACGTGTTATCCGGGCCCGCTGTACGGTAGATGGCGAGATAACCGGGCAAATTGATGCAGGCTTTGTAGTTTTATTAGGGATTGAAGATGCAGATACTGATGAGGATCTGCAATGGCTGGCTCAAAAGATCTGCGGTCTGCGTGTTTTTGGTGATGAAAATGGCTTGATGAACAAAGCTATAGCCGATATTGGCGGGAATATCCTGCTGATCTCGCAATTCACCTTATTTGCTCAAACTAAAAAGGGGAACCGGCCATCATTTATCAGAGCCGCACGCCCCGATAAGGCGATACCGATGTACGAGCAAATGATAAAAACCTTAAGCGCCATCACCAACAAAAAGATAGCTACAGGGATTTTTGGTGCTGATATGAAAATTGACCTGCTGAACGATGGCCCGGTTACTATTATAATGGATACGAAGGATAAAGAGAATCACTAAATTTAGTGAAATATTATTATGGAAATTAAACACGCGCAGCATCTTGTAGATGAATGGATCAAAACCACGGGTATCCGTTATTTTAACGAATTAACCAATACCGCCATTTTAATGGAAGAGGTTGGCGAGGTAGCCCGCATTATGGCAAGGCAATATGGTGAGCAATCGTTCAAGAAATCGGATACGGAAGTTAACCTTGCTGATGAAATGGCGGATGTGCTTTTTGTACTGATCTGCCTGGCTAACCAAACCGGTATCGATCTGACCGATGCGTTGGAAAAGAACATGGTGAAGAAAAGCATCAGGGACGCGGACAGGCACAGGAACAATGAAAAACTAAAATAGTAAAATATGAAAAAGCTGATTTTTATTGCCAGCTTATTGCTCACATTTGCTGCCTGTAAAAATAAAGAGGACGTTAAAAGTGTGAAATTTCCGCCACCTCTTGCTAAAGCGGATGCGGAAGTGACGGAGGCTAAACTCAGCGAGCCTGCGGGGAATGATGATGCAAGAGTAGCGGCAGGGTATGAAAATGCTGGTGTGAAAGATTCACCAGATGTTGCAGATACCTCAAAAAAGTTAGTTAAAGATGGTGACATTGAGTTTGAAACAAGTGATCTGATCGCTACGCGAAAAGAAATATTAGCCTCTCTTAAAAAGTTTGGTGGTTATGTTGAAGAAGATAACCAATCAACCATTACCGACGAAAACCGCAAACAGTACGAATTAAAGGTACGCATACCGGCTAAAAACTTTGATACATTTTTCAATTCGGTTTCTTCAACTGCGGATAAAATTGACAATAAAAATATCAGTATCACAGATTCAACCACCAAGTATATCGATATACAAACACGGTTGAATAATAAGAAATTGCTGGAGAAACGTTACCTGGAATTACTGAGCAGGGCATCAAAAGTGTCGGACGTATTGGAGATACAGGACAAACTAAGCGACATACGCAGTGATATCGAATCAACACAAGCGCAGCTTAATTACTTAAATAAGCAGGTTGCTTATAGCTCGCTCGATATTACATTTTACACAGAGCAAAGTGTACAGGCTGATATAGGTAATAGCGCTATATACAAATTCAAAAAAGCTATTGCCGACGGTTGGGAACTGTTGCAGAACTTGTTTTTCGACTTAATTACGTTATGGCCTGTTGTATTGATCCTTGTGATTTTTTACTGGCTGATAAAAGGTTGGCGCAAACGGAGAAGGGCAAAGACAGGCTTGTGAGAAAACTTACTAAGTTTTAAAAACTTCGTAAGTTTTGAGTCGCTGTAAAATAACCTTAAAAACAAAGCGTCATTGCGAGGAACGAAGCCAACCGACCAGAGGGAGTTCATTAATGCCTTTAAAAGACAAATAATAGTAGTATTAATAATCCCAAACTATACAGAGCGACTCTGCTAATCGGGGATTGCTTCGTTCCTCGCAACGACGCGTGGGAGATAATGTTACTAAACTAACTTCACCAATTTCTCTCCCTCTAAAACAGGGATTGCCGTAGTAATATCAACCTGTAAACAAAAGGCAATATCAGCTTCGATACCTAGTTTTTTAAGGCGTTCACTGTGGGATGTTTTTTTGAGATAGCCGGGTAAATCTGTTTTAGCGATGGAATATAGATCCCCCGCGGCTATGGCTGCATCATCCAGAATGAAACCATTATCTTTCAACTGGTCTACAACCGCACCTGCAAACATGGTATCCTCCAGGTTAAAGTTGTTTTTCCAGCCCGCACAAACCAATAGGATGTTATCGTTTTGCGTTTTTAGCCAGTTGCAAACAGCTGTAAGGTTCAGGAACGATCCTATAACTACTTTCTTTGCTTTTCGGGATAAATGTAACGCATGCGTACCGTTGGTAGTGGTTAACACAACAGTTTTACCTGCCACTTTTTCTTTAGTGTAGGAAAATGGTGAATTGCCAAAATCGAACCCGCTAACTACCTCTCCATTACGTTCGGCCGCTAATAAATAACCGGGGTGTTTTTCCTGGTAAGCGATGCACTCTTCAACCTCAGCTACCGGAATGATGGCTTCAGCACCATTTTCAATGCCATAACATATGGATGATGTGGCCCTGAAAATATCTATAATAACTACTATAGCATCCTCAACATCAAATAAGGAGATGAGAGAAGGGCTAAGGCAAACGTTTAATTCAGTCATTGTATCATTGAGTCATTAGGTCATTCACATCGGGAAATTAATGGCTTAATGTCCCAATGACTAATGACTTATTTATAAAACGGCGGTTTAACAACCTTTGCCTTAACTTTATTATCTCTTATGCTGATGTAGATCTCGGTTCCTTCTTTAGCGAACTCGTTTTTTACATAGCCCATGCCTATCGCTTTTTGTAATGACGGCGATTGTGTGCCTGATGTTACTTTACCAATGGTATTGCCTTCTGCATCCACAATAGGGTAATCGTGGCGGGGGATACCGCGGTCGATCATTTCAAAGCCTACCAGTTTTTGGCTTACGCCTTGTGCTTTCTGCGCTTGCAGGGCATCAGCATTCACAAAATCTTTAGTGAATTTTGTTACCCAGCCTAAACCAGCTTCTAACGGCGATGTGATATCATCAATATCATTGCCGTACAAACAGAAACCCATTTCCAAACGCAAAGTGTCGCGCGCACCTAAACCAATTGGCTGTATGCCGAAAGGCTTACCTGCTTCAAAAATGGCGTTCCAGATATGTTCTGCATGCGCGTTATCAAAATAAACTTCGAAACCACCCGCACCGGTGTATCCTGTTGCCGAAACTACCACGTTATCAATACCTGCAAATGTTCCTTTTTTAAAGGTGTAATATTCCATTGATGGCAGGTCGATATCAGTAAGGCTCTGTAATGCTTCTGCCGCTTTCGGGCCCTGGATGGCTAACAGCGAAGTGCGATCAGAGATATTTTTCATATCAACACCCCAGGTATTGTATTTCGAGATCCAGTCCCAATCCTTATCAATGTTTGAGGCGTTTACTACCAGCATGTAGGTTTTCTCATCTATGCGGTAAACCAGCAGGTCATCAACAATACCGCCATCTTCGTTCGGCAGGCATGAGTATTGTACTTTGCCATCGTATAATTTAGTGGCGTCGTTACTGCTCACTTTTTGTATCAGATCAATAGCGTGTTCGCCTTTTAAAATAAATTCGCCCATGTGGCTCACATCAAACACACCAACCGACTTACGTACGGTATCATGTTCAACGTTTATACCTGCGTATTGCACAGGCATGTTATAACCAGCGAAAGGCACAATTTTAGCACCCGCTTTAATGTGGATATCGGTTAAAGCCGTATTTTTCATAGTCAGTTATTGTGAAGCGGCAAAAGTAATAAAATTAGCCCAACATAAGGGCAGGGAGTAATCTTTGATACAAACCAACCAGCCTGTTGGTAACAACGCCAAAATCGTGCTGCTGCTCTATCAGTTTGCGGGCATTGAGACCTATTTGGCGACAGTATTCCTCATCAGAGATACAGCGTTTCATGGCCTCGAAAAACTCATCGCTGTTGTTGGCTATCAATATATTAACGCCGTTAGTATAATTAATACCTTCGGTACCTAACGATGTAGAGATAATACATTTTTCCATCGCCATGCCCTCTACTATTTTCACACGCATACCCCCGCTCGATAAAAGCGGCACTATCATTATAGATTTGCTATTCACAAATTCCAGCGCGTCATCAACCTCGCCTTGTATAAATACCTTGCCCATTACCTCGTAATCGTCAAAACGCTCGGGGATATCATTACCGGCTACGTAAAATTTTACAGGTAGTTCGCCATCAATAAATTCCTTTAAAAAATTATCCAGGAACCACTCAATCCCCTCGCGGTTAGGCAGCCAATCCAATGATCCCAGGAAGAACAAACTTGGCACCTCGGTTTTGTTATAATCGGGGTGATATTTGTCCATGTTTAAACCTACCGGCAAAATATCAATAGGTATTTTTGTGCCGTACTCCATCATGGTGGCCTTATCCTGCTCGGTGAAAACGGTTATGGCATCAAACTTATTAAGCTGTTCCAACTCATAGTTTTTTATGCGGCGGGCGTGCATTTTAAGGTACGATTTTTTAAACGGATCGTTCTTTTGTTCTGCCAGTCGCTGCCATACTTGGTTTTCGATATTATGCGCCCTGAAAACCAGTTTTGCCTCGGAGTTTTTGCGTACTGCGGCAAGGTATAGCGACATCATCAACCCATCAAACTGAATAATATCATAGGTGTTGTTCCTCACTTCGCCAACCAGCAACCGTTCAAAACCGGGGTCGTAATATTTATTGATGTTGAAAGATGTTTTGCTGAACAGGTTCATGGCAACTTCCAGCACCGAAACATTGATGTCGATATTATAAGCCCGGTAGTTGATCTTGCTGATCAGTTCATCGTCCGGCTCACTACTCTCAAAGTGTTTTTTGGTTTTTAGCGCTACTACGGATACGTCGTGCCCTAAGTCGACCAGACCTTTAATAGTATTGTATACTACAATCTGATATCCGCCATTTTGCGGAAATGGGACACGGGAAGCCAGTATAAGAATTTTCAATTGGTATTTGGTTTGTAACAAAAATACCATCCGCTGGCACTATATCAAAGTATCTGCCTAAAAAATAGTTAATTGCGGGTCGCTAACGCGGAAAGTGCGGCGGTGATAGGGGGTGTAACCAATTTTTAACACCATTTCGCGGTGTTTTATGGTAGGGTAGCCTTTGTTGCTATGCCAGTCGTACTCGGGATGTTCGGCAGCTATCTGCTTCATATAATCATCGCGGTAAGTTTTGGCCAGGATTGATGCTGCCGCGATGCTGAAATACTTGGCGTCGCCCTCCACTATGCAATGATGCGGCGTATCGGCATATTTATTAAACCGGTTACCATCAATAATTAAAAATTGCGGCTTTAAATGCAGCTTGGCAATAGCCCGGTGCATAGCCAGGAAAGAAGCATTGAGAATGTTGATCTCATCGATTTCATGATTATCAACGGATGCGACTGCGTGCGCTATGGCTTTTTGCTCAATTTCGGCTCTAAGCTGATACCTGATAGTTTCGGTAAGCTGTTTGGAGTCGTTCAGTAAATGATGGTCAAAGTCATCGGGTAATATTACTGCAGCAGCAAATACCGGCCCGGCAAGGCACCCACGGCCTGCTTCATCGCAACCCGCCTCAATAAATTCATGCTGGTACCTGGCTAATAACATTTTCCAAATATCTGATTTTTTGAGGATGGATTTTTAGGTGTTGAAAAGATAGGAATAAAAATTTTTGTCATCCTGAGCGATAGCGAAGGATCTAACCCCTGTTTAGCGCAAATCTTGTGCTGGGGGGGAATGAGGGGTCGGTGACTTGTGCTTTAATTTGTTAATTGTTATATCACAAGTCAGCATCACACAACCAACTTTACAAAACTTGCGCTAAAGTGTGATCTATCCGCGTTCTAATAAAGCGCTTGTACAGGCATGACGTATAATAGATCCTTCGCTATCGCTCAGGATGACAAGGGGTGGGTTAAAATATCCTCAGCGTAAGCAAAGTAATATCATCAATAGCCTTACCCTTTGTAGCTACTTTTATATGATCAAGCAGGCTCTGGTTGAAATGATCGGGCGAGCGCTCACCATTTTGTGTTACAAATTTTAGCAGCTTATCTTCATTCCAGCTTTTGGTGCCCTGGTAGTCGTAATCCATCAAGCCATCAGTATAATTAAAAATGAGGCTTTCGGGGTCGATATCAATTTCACCCTGGTTTATGAAGGGGAGTTCTTCAAAAACGCCCAGCATAGTGGTACCTAATTTAAGCTGTACAGCTTCACCTTTTGAGTATAGAACTGACGGGTTATGGCCGGCATTTATAAAATTGAGCAAACGTGTCTTCTCGTTATATTTAGCCAGGAAGAGCGTAATAAACCGTTCGCCTTTAGTATTATTTAATACAATTTTATTGAGCCGCTCAACAATGTTTATCAGGTCGCTTTCCACTGTTGCCCAGGCATGCAGGCTAGCCTGGAAGTTGGCCATCAGCAAGGCCGCCGAAATCCCTTTGCCTGATACATCGGCAATGCACCATAAAAATTCATGCTCATTAAGGCGGATAAAATCGAAATAATCGCCACCTATGTTTTGGTGGGGAAGATAACGCGCATCAATTTCAACGCCTTTATCCTTATGAATGCGCACAGGTACCAGCATATTCTGCACCTCCACCGCAAGTTCCATTTCGCGCTGAAAACGTTCTGATTGCAGGCGTTCCCTGAATAGTTTTTTATTCTCCAGCGCTACCATTATTACATTAATGAGTGTTTGTATAAAGGTGATATCGTTACTCACCATTTCGGCAGAGGTATTAAAATTGCCTATAAGCGCGTAAGCGATGGCCTTGCTTTTATGGTATATGGGGATAAAATAATCATACTGTTTAAGTACAGTATTGCTATGGCTGGATATGGGTGTAGGAACTTTTATCTTCTTAAGACTTAAGCAGGCCCTGTGCAATGCGCTCACCGGTTCAATTGCGCCCCCATATTTTGAAATACATACAAAAGAGTCATCCTGCTCGATCAGGAAGCGGAACCTACCGATCTGAAGGTAGTTTTGCAAGATAACTTCGAGCATTTGGATCAATACCGGGGTAGCTGTATTTTTGTTTATTGCCCGGGTAACTTCCAATAAAGAGTTTAATTCAGACTGTCGTTTAAGCAGCAGCCGTATCAGTTCATCCTCGCCTGAGCGATCGTTATCCAATTGCATTTCTTTTAATAGGGTTCCCTAAAATAAAACAAAATATTTCTAAAAACAGTTTTTCCCGAATTTTATAAAAGATGTATTATAAACCTGTGGTTGTAATACGGGTAGGCTTGGTTAGTATAAATATCATGAAAATATCTCATATCAAACCAAATATTTATTCTTTACAGGGGTAAAAGGAGTGTTTAGGAAGATTGTTTTATAAAAAAGCAGGGTTTTTTAACCGAAAGGCAAGATTACCGTACTGTGCGCCCCTTCCAAACATATTTGCGTGTGTTGCCAATGAGGCCTACATATACAAAGTAGATAATATGTATCGGCGATAGCAACATAAGCAACCAAACAAGCGACAGGCGCTTAAAGAAGGTAAATACAGGTAACAGGAATATCGCCTCGAAAATAAATTTCAATAAAAACTGAGTAAGGAACAGTTTAAAAAAGCTGATGTTATAAAAACTCAGCCCCGCGTTTACCAATAATGACACATTAAATAGCCAGATGCCAACTGCCAGCGCCACTACTTTTTTGTCCTTATATTTTGTTGACTTTGATGCCCAGCGACGGCGCTGATTTAAAAACTCGCCCAGGGTATGCTTGGCATGGGTATATACTATTGCCTCGTTAAGTTTCAAAAAGCCGATCTTTCCGGGATAGCGTTCGGCTACTTTTTGTAACAGAAGCTCATCATCGCCGGAGGCCAGATCATCAATGCCCTTAAAGCCGCCTACTTCATAAAACACATCTTTACGGTAAGCAAAATTGGCCCCGTTGCAGGTTGATGCTCTTTTGTTGCCGATAAACGATGCACCCATAGCTACCAGGTAGCCAAATTCCAGTGTTTGCAAGCGCTCAAATAAGGTCTTTTCCTCAAAATAAGTTACCGGCGATGAGATCATGACCGGTTCTTTAGTTTCGTAATAATTTACTATAGATGACAGCCATTTTGGCCCCATGCGGCAGTCGGCATCGGTAGCCACCATCAGGTCGCCGGTTGAGAGGCCGATGGCGGTGGCGATGGCTTTCTTTTTATAGGAATTAAGTGGTTTGTCCTCTTTTAATTGTAGCAATTTTACTCCCTGATCCGCATAGCTGAGGATGATGTCGGCAGTGCGGTCGGTAGAGTGATCATCGACAATAATTATTTCTGTAAGTTCTTTGGGGTAATCCTGTGCCAGTATATCATTAATGGTAAGCGCTATCTTTTCTTCCTCATCACGTGCGGCAATGAGGATGGTAACCTTAGTTTTAAAGTTGATGGGTTTTAACTTCGGATTTTTTAAGTTAGACCAGCCACGTATAAGGTAGATAAGTACCAACAGGTACAAACCTGTAAGCGATAAAGAAATAATACTATGAATTACGATCAAAGAATTTAAGATTAAAAACAAATAAAGAGCCTAAAATAGCAGGAATAATTAAGTTTATGAACCATATTAACGATACGGTTACAATTACAGCCACAGATTGATCGGTAACATGCTTAAAAAGGAGGGTGGCCGCCGTGCCCCGAACGCCAATATCCAGCAGATCCAGCGAAGGCAATGCCGACTGGATGAAAAAGAAAACGGAGATCAATAACGCTATCTCAACTGCCGGAATTTCGGGTATGAGTAAATGGATGATGAGGTAATACTGGAACGAAAAAACAGCGTACCGGGTAAGGCAAAAGAACATGATGTTGATCAGTTCCTGCTTTTTGTAGCGCTGCATGATATCAAAAAAGCGGTGGTACTTTTTGATGTAGGGGATATGATCCAGAATGTTCACCAGCCATTTAATATGAAAATAAAAAATGCAGATAAACACAGAAAAGCCAACCGATGCCACCACAATACCTATATATAACCAGGTATTAAGATGGATAAAAGTGTATAAAAACCACATTAATGCGCCTAAACCTACCACATTGGTAACTGTATTTTGAGCGAACGCGCCCACTGCCATGGCAAACACCCCATGGATGCGTTTACGATTAGGTAAAAAAAGTACGCGACCGGCATATTCGCCAATGCGGTTAGGTGTAAATACGGCCCAGGTCAGCCCGCAAAAAACAGCTTCGATGGATTCCCATGCAGATATTTTTACCAGCTTACGGCTTAAATATTGCCATTTTAATGATTCCAACGACCAATTTACCAGCATCAGCAGCACAACCAGCGACATCACTACAATAACCTCAGTATGGTTGATGGCGGTTATGAGTGTTTCAAACTGCTTTAGCTTGTCGCCCTTTTCTAAATACTGGTGATATATAAAAACGAAAGCTAAAACCACTACCGAGGCTTTAAGCAGAAATGAAAAGAGTTTTTTTGCAGAAGCAGTCAAACGGTAGATTTTTTGTGCAATGTTACGAAAAATACGCCACCCAAACCCTCCCCAAAGGGGAGGGTTTAATATTTTTAAAGTCCTCCCCTTTGGGGAGGATATAGGTGGGGCTCTATTTCAACCTTGCCTTTAAGTAAGCCAGCGTATTTTTATAAGCATCGGCAGCAGCTTCGGTATTGGAGTTCGGGCTGCTTGGGTTGGCGAAGGCGTGGTCTGCATCATATTGGTGCAGGTACAGTTTTTTACCTGCGGCTTTCATGTCGTCAGCAAATTTGGCAACCACTTTCGGGTTTATCCATTGATCTTTATTGCCGAAGTTGCCCAATACATCGCTATGCAAGGTTTTTAAACGGTTTATATCCTGCTCGGGCATGCCGTAATACATTACACAGGCTACGGTTTGTTTGCCTGCCAGCAAGGCTGTTTGCAAACTCCAGCCACCGCCAAAGCACCAGCCCAGAGTTGCGATATGCGCTTTAGGGCCTGCATAGGCAATTGCACCTTTAATAATGTTTATGGCGCGGTCCTCTTTAACAGCCTGCATCAGTTTGCCGGCCTCGGCACGGTCGGCTGTTACTTTGCCGTCATACAGATCAAGGTCAATGATGTTTACATTGCCTAAAGCGTTGTAGATCATCTCTGATTCGCGCTTAACATAATCGTTAAGGCCAAAATATTCGTGAATTACCAGCAGATAATTGTTGGTCGGCGTTTTTGCTTTCAGTTCATAGCCATCGGCAGTTGTGCCATCGGGCGTAGGGTAGGTAATGGCTTTGCCAATACTGCTCTGGAAATGTATAGGCAAGGGTTTCGCGTGCGACATCACAAACTTTTTGTTGGATGCCAGCATAGCGAACTGCTCGGTAGCCGATTGCTTGCAGCAAGCCATTTTGTTCTGACTAAAAGCAAAGCCTCCGCATAAAATTAGCGAAGCGAAAAGGAATAGTTTTTTCATGATCGATTGCATTGATGGTGTAGTTTGAATAGATACAATATTAAGGTAATTTTTGTTTGATAGATAGACGGATGACAGCACAACTTAGTTGCCTGAAATAATATTGTATTCACCCTCTTTGCGGTTTACCGCAGAGAGGGTCGACGATCCGCTGAATAGCGGAGTAGTCGGGGTGAGTCAAACGGAGCGCGAAAAAGATCTGCGCGATGCCCCCCGTCTTAAAGTAATTTCCCGCGAAAGAAACAGTGTAATATATGGTGTATTCGGATTTTAAGATTTTGAACGGACAAACGTAAAGCGTTTAGGCTCATCATGACTTGCGTCTTTGATGTCTTTCTTTAATGTGTTCTTATCAGCAATCAAATTACTTTCAGCAACCTTTACAGTCGTACTATCACCAGTGCTCAACGCTTTCTTTTTAGCCAGTTTATCAGCTTTTATTGTCATGATGTCGGCTATAATTAGTTTATTATCAGTTCTTTTTATCTCCTTATGTGCCAGCCTGATCGGATGGCGTACACCTTCATTTTTTAGCTGCGCTGCCATTGCTTTTATATACTTTTTATCGGTATCGGCCCTTGCATAATCAGCGTTTGAAGCTTTAAATTCACCCCTTACCATTGCTCGTTTAGCAGTAGCTTTTTCACTGTTATAATTGCGGATACAGCTATCCAGTTTTTTCATTTGTGCGTTTTCGCCGGGAGTAATGTTTGTTCTTTTAGCCTGTGCAACTGGCGGTTCTGTTTGAGTAGAAGTTGCTGACGAAGGTGTTGTTTGCGCAAACGTTGCAGCGGCAAAAAGCATGGCTGCGGCCATTAATCCCACTTTTTTCATAGTGTAATATTATAATTGTTTCAGTTTTGTTACCTATGACGGTGTTGATAATGAATGGTTTAATATGTAAAATAATATTTATTATCAACGTGTTGGGTGCTAATATTGGGGCGTTCCCGCTATTCAGCGGGCCGTGCTATCCGCTTATACTGCACAGGCCTTAGGCTCGGGGCCGGTATCCGCTCCTATCACTAACTCAATTTGCCTGAACCGGAATTTCATGAATTTTCATAATGAACAGAATTTCAAAAATTCCTTAATTCTATAAATTCTGGTTCAGACAGTTAGAGGGGCTCCTGTTCACCAACGCGCTCCGTCGACTCACCCGGTCTTAGCTTCGCTCGACCACCCTCTCTATCGCAGGCGATAAAGAGGGTAAAAACACCAAACGGCCCTTTCGGGCCGCCTGATCGTTAAAACAAAAAACAATAAAACTCAACTCTTTAATTTATACTATCTCCCTGCTTGATCTCGTCATTGCCGTGGAGCACAATTTTATCGCCTGCCTTTAGGTCGCCGAATACTTCGGTTGAATCGCTGCTGGCTAAACCTTCTTTTACATTTACCAGGTTGGCTTTGCCGCCATTTACCGCTATCACATACTCATGTTCGGTTGAGCGGATAATAGCGTTGTTGGGTACCAGTAATGATTTCGCGCCCGATAGCATCGGTATCTGCACCTCGGCGTACATGCCCGGTTTTAATTGACCGCCTTTATTCTGCACATCAATTTCAATGGCCTCCGACCGCATACTGCCCAGCGCGTTTGCAGAACGGCTGATCTTAGCAGTGTAAGGTGTGCCCGGCATGGCATTAAAGGTGAAACTTACGGGCTGACTAAGGTCGACCTTGTCAACATAATCCTCAGGGATATCAACGGTGAGGCGCATTTTGTGGATATCCTGCAAAACAAACATGGGCTGGTCGGTAGCTTTGCCTGGTGATACCAATGCGCCCGGCGATACATTACGCACAATGATCATCCCATCAAACGGGGCGTAGATGCGCAGGTAGCCCTGCATGGTCCGTACAGATTCCACGTTTGAATGTTCGGATTGCGCCATAGCCTGGTCGGCTTTCATTTTTGATAAGGCATCATCTAGGTCTAATGGCGATACGGAGCCGGGTTCTTTGGCGGCTTCTTTCAGGCGCTCATATTTTTCCTTACTGGCTGTGGCATTTTCTTGCGCCTGCAAAAAGCGTGAGTTAGCCGCCTGCAATTGCGATTCCATTTCTGGTGCTTCCAGTACAGCCAGTAGCTGGCCCTGTTTTACCACGGAACCACGATCTGCATAAAGCTCTTTTACAAAGCCATTCACCTTAGGGAATATATTTACATCGTTAAAAGGCACCAGTTGCCCCGGTAATTTTGCCGAGCTGGATAAGGCCTTTTCTGATACTGAACCTAACTGATATTTAGTGCTGTTCTGCGTTTTCTCGCCGGTCAGGTCAACCGGTTTTTGGTTGCCGCCACAGGCAGCAAAAAACAGGCAAATTACTATTAATAGACAAAATCTATATTTCATGATTTATTATATTTAAATTTTCTATGTGTATTGTTTCTTCCGGCATTAATGATGGTTCGTCATAAGTTGTCTTATCCTGAACCCAGGCAAATACCAGTGGTAATATGAATAATGCGGCCAGTGTTGAGGCAAATAAACCGCCGATAACCGCGCGGCCCAACGGTGCCGATTGCTCGCCAGCCTCGCCCATGCCCGATGCCATGGGGATCATACCTGCTATCATGGCAAAGCTGGTCATGAGGATTGGCCTTAATCTAACCGACGCGCTGGTTATTGCTGCTTTGGTAGCATCCTTAAATTCCAGTCGCAGGCTTTCACCATTGGTAACTATCAATATCGCGTTAGCAACAGATACCCCAGTAGACATGATCATCCCCATATACGATTGCAGGTTAAGCGTAGAGCCTGTTAACAGCAAAGCAGTTATAGAGCCCAATATTACCGCCGGGATGGTAACCAACACGGTAAGCGATAATTTAAACGACTGGTAATTGGCCGCCAGCAGCAGGAATATCACCAGGATGGCAAAGCCTAAACCGTTCTGTAAACTGGTTAAAGTATCGGTCAATAAGTTGGACATACCGCCGATAGTAGCTATTAAACCCTTTGGCGGTGTGCCGACGGTTTTCAATGCCTTTTGCACATCGCTGGTAGCTGTGCCTAAATCTTTTTTGTAGATGTTGGCGCTTACGGTTATGAAACGGCGCGGGCCGGTGCGGTCATATTCGCCGGGTGCTATTACCTGTTTAAAGGTAGCAACATCGGCAAGGGTAGGGCTGCTCTGGCCTTTTACCAATGGTATCTCCTTCAACTCATCCATCGAGTTCATGATAAACTCCGGTATTTGCGCCTGTACCTGGTAGGTGTAGGAGTTGTTCTGATCGAGCCATAAATTTTTTAGCGTATAACGGCTTGATGAAGTACTTGCCGTTACCGAACGGGCTATATCACTTACGTTTAACCCCAACTGTGCTATCTTCAGCCTGTCGAGTGTTATGGAAATCACCGGGTAATCCAGCGGTTGGTTGATCTGTACATCGCGCAGGTACGGGATCGCTTTCAGCTTTGCTAAAACTTTGTTGGCATAACCCTGTATCTGCTGCATATCCTTGCCCGCAACCTGCACCTCAATTGGTGTATTGGCTCCCTGGCTCATGATCTTTTCGGTCATGTCGATAGGCTCAAAGGTGATGGTCATTTCAGGTAATGCATGCGCTATGTTTTTACGCAGCGCATCCTTCAGTTCGTCCATGTTTATATGGTATTCCTCATCAAGGTTTACCTGTAAAACCGCCTCATGCGTACCTGTATTAAACACATACAGGTTACTGCTGCCAAAGCTGCTTGGCACCAAACCGATATAGCCGGATGTGATCTTCACATGGTTATCCACCGTTTTATTAATGATGGATAGTACCTGTTTAAACTTATCCTCGGTAACCTCCAACCTCGTACCGGTAGGTTCTTTAAGCCTGATCTGGAACTGCCCGTTATTGAGTTTTGGCATCATATCCTTACCAATGATCACAAAGCCAATACCCGCCAGTACGATTACCGAAAACAGGTAAACCAGTATGATCATCTTTTTACGCGGCATTAAGGCGTTGATGATTTTTATAAAGCGTGATTTTACCTTTTCAAAGAAATCGTTATCCTCGGGGTGTTCAACTTCTGCCTGCCGGTGTTCATTGATCTGGATCTGCTCATTGCTATCCAAACCCTCACCTGCATGGGCGTGAATTTGCCCGTGATGGCCATGCTGGTAGCGTTCGGCCTTTATCATCCAGTTACTTAAAATAGGAACCAGCGTTTGGGCCAGTACATAAGATACGATCATGGTTAAACCGATGGACATGGACAGCGGCAGGAACATCGCCTTTGGCACACCGTTCATCATAAATGAAGGCGCGAATACGGCGAGGATACAAAGCAGGATGAGCAATAACGGGAACGAGATCTCCTCGCAGGCATCATAAATAGCCAATCGTTTTGATTTGCCCATTTCCAGGTGCTGGTGAATATTCTCTATAGTTACCGTAGCCTGGTCAACCAAAATACCAATGGCCAGTGCCAAACCGCTTAGGGTCATGATATTGATGGTTTGCCCGAACAGGCTGAGCAGTAATACCCCGATCAATATAGATACCGGGATAGTGATCACCACAATTAAACTGCTGCGCCAGTCGCGGAGAAAGAGCAGTACCATTAAACCGGTAAGCAATGCACCTAAACCACCCTCGGTCATTAAACTTTTTACAGCATTTACCACGAAAACCGACTGGTCGAACTCATAGGAGATCTTCACATCATTCGGCAGCAGGTTCTGCATTTCGGGTAGTTTGCTTTTCAGATCCTGCACTACGCTCCATGTTGATGCGGATGCGGTTTTTACTATCGGGATATATACGGAACGCTTGCCGTTGATAAGCGCGTAATCCACCGTAATATCGGCAGCATCGGTAACCCGTGCAATATCCTTTACATAAATAGGTACGCCGTTTTTGGTAAGTACGGGGATGTTACCAAAGCTCTCTGAATTTGTGATCAGCGAGTTCATGGTTGTGAGGAACATTGTTCCGCCTATCCTTAAATTACCCGATGGTGCCATTACGTTGAATTTTGCCAGCGCGTCAACCACTTCATCGGGTGTAAGGTTAAAGCTGCGGAGTTTATCCGGATCGACACTTAAAATAATTGACCTTGCGTTTGAACCAAACGGCGGCGGTGCCGATAAGCCCGGGATAGTTGCAAACATGGGCCTGATACGTGTGGCCGCCAGGTCATAAATGTCCTTCAGGTTTTCTGATTTACTATCCAGCACCAGTTCCCCAACGGGTAGCGATGAGGCATCATAACGGATAACCTGCGGAGGCAGCGCGCCGGGAGGGAAGAAACTTTGTGCCCGGTTAACCTGTAAGGCCACCTGCGCGGAGGCTTCGGCCATGTTAGTGCTTTCGTAAAATGAGATCTTTACGATGGTTAAGCCCTGGATACTTTTACTGCTGATGTTCTTAACCCCATCAACATATAAAAACTGGTTTTGCAAACCGGTGGCAAAAAAGCCTTCCATTTGCTGCGGCGACATGCCGCCGTACGATTCGATAACATATATGGTAGGAAGGTTAAGCTTCGGAAATATATCTATCGGTATATTTATTGCACTGAGCACTGCAAATATTAAAAGGCTCATGGTGATCACCACTACGGTGATGGGCCTTTTGAGTGCGGTTGTGACCATTGACATAATTTGATTATTTTAAATAGTTTAAAACAGTGGTTACCTGGTTCTCGGTTATCGCTTTCTGGAACAGCGCGTTGGCATAATCATATTTTGCCTGCATATAATCTGTTTCGGCGCGATAAAGGATGTTGAGCGCGGCGTCCAGTTCTATAATATCGGTAAGTCCATTTTTATAGAGGGACAGCTTTTGCCGGTAACCATCATTGGCGGCCTTTAATTGTTTTGGGATCTCTTTCAGGCGGTCGAGAGCGGTTTGCATTTCCACATCGGCCTGGGTAGCACTAACTGCTAGCAATTCCTTTTGCTCCGCGAGTTTTTGCATGGCATAATCGGTGCTGGCCTTTTGGGTGCGCAGCTTTAGTTGCTTGCGGCGCAGATCGAACAAATTATAGGAAATGCCTATACCAACCAGGTAATTGCTCCTGTCGAACCCAAAGCCATTACCCAGATCATTATAATTTCCCTCGCCGTCAACACTTGAACCGCGCGACCAGGCAGCAGCCTGTAAAGAGATCTTTGGGTTATATTGCTTTCTAACCAGTTCTTCCCGTTGTAAACTATTCTGATAAACAGATTTGTAATAGTTGATTAAAGGGTGATTTGCAGTATCCGCCGGGAAAAGATAGGCAGTCGGCTCATTAATGAGGGTTAACTCAACAGTGGTATCAGGCACTATCGACTGGTAATTAAAACCGCTTACGGCTGATAGCTGCAGCTGTACGTGCTTCAGTTGATTATTCAATTCGATATAGTTCAATCTTGCTTTTGACAGTTCGGCTTCGGCTATGCTGGTATCAACCCCGGCACGTACACCACTTTTTGCCAGCGATTCGATTGACCGCCTGATCTGCTGTGTACGTTCGATATTGCGCAGCTGGATCCCCAGGAAATTCTGCAAACGAACCAGTTGTAAATAGTAATTGATGGTATAAGCCTGCAGGTCGTATTTAGATTCGGCAAACTGGTTTTGCTGTACCTGCACATCAGAGTTGGCGACCTTATTTTGAGCGCCGTATTTACCGAAGTTGTAAACCTCCCAGTTAAAGGCCGCTATGCCCAGGTTATCGGACATAGAAGTGGTTACATTGGTGGTATGGATCCCGCCCGAACTTGAAGGCACAATGCCGAAACCAAAATATGGCCCGGTAACGTTGTTGGATGTGCCGATATCAGCCTGGTAATTCAGGGTCAGATCGGGCAGCCAGTTGTTCCTAACCTCAGCAGCTTGCGCTTTGCGTATAGCTATGGCCGCGGAATCGGTAAGCAGGGTAGGCGCTTTTTGATTAACGCTGTTCAGCAACTGTTTTAACGTAACAGGTGCTGGTGATTGCTGCGCACGTGCCGCGGCTGTAATCAGCACCAGCAAAATGCACACGCATCTTTTTAAACTTAACATTTGATTTAAGAATTAATAAAATTGAAATGGAAAAAACGGGAATAGCTGACTGGTAGTCAAGCTGATTCAGGTATCATCGCGGTAGCAATGATATAAATGGAAGAAAAATCAAATGGTAAGCTTGCCGCTGAGAAAATAAGGCGGATGAACGGGCACCAAGGCAACGTTGGTATTATTTATAAAACTGTTATTAATATCAGTAACGCGTTTATATAATGCAGGGAACAGAAGCCCAAGCAGCGCCATTATAGATAGTAATACAGGTGGATTTGATAATTTATGGTGGATATCGGCTGCTACTATCTTAGCATCCTCCAAATCTTCCGGCTTACGCTGAGAGAAGATCTTTACCAATAAATTACCTGGTTGGGTAACATGATGATCGACATAAAAAATGCTATAGCCCACAAACGGCTTCGCTACAAATAGCAAAACAGCTAAATAAAAAAATATTTTAACTGTATTTATGGGTTTCATTTATTATTTATCAATTACGATATTATTACAGACAAAGTTCATAAGAAATAGTTTATTAAACGGATAGTAACATAATTGTTGCATTTTGTTGAAAGAGCCGGGAGTTAAGAATCAGGAGTCAGGAAATAGCTAAAATATATATATAATGACAGATTTTTGTACAGATTGCCTTATCTTGGTTCCTGATTCTTACCTCTTGATTCTAATCAACTATGAAAAATAAAATATTATTTCAGCAGAAAATGATAAACCGGGCCGGTATTTTATTGGCGCTGTTGCTGATCTCCGTCTCGTCGTTCGCGCAAAACTTAAAGGTGGCGACTGCGGCCAATTTGCAGGGCATTATAAAAGTTTTGGGTGATGATTTTACCAAAAAAACGGGTATCGGTATCGACCCAATTGTGGGTTCATCGGGTAACCTGGTGGCGCAGATCAAAAACGGGGCTCCGTTTGATGTCTTTTTATCGGCTGATATGAGCTTTCCGCAATCGTTATTTACTGATGGCTTTACTTTGCAAAAACCTGTGGTATATGCAACCGGGAGTTTAATTATTTGCAGTACCCAGGATTTAGGCTTTGAAAATTGGGAACGTTTATTACTAACAGAAAGGGTAAAGAAAATTGCCATCGCCAACCCTAAAATTGCTCCTTATGGCAAGGCTGCTGAGGAAACATTACAGCAAAAAGGTGTACTCACCGAGATAAAAAGCAAAACAGTTTATGGCGAGAGTATATCGCAGGTGAATACTTATATCACCACTGGTTCGGTTGATGTGGGCTTTACCACGCAGGCACTAATAAAGGATTCAAAAACTACGCTGTACTACAAGGTTATCGACCCTAAAACATATTCACCCATTGAGCAGGGCATAGTGATATTAAAACACGCCGAAGGCAATGCCAATGCCGAAAAATTTTACAAATATATTTTAAGCGCCGATGCTAAGCGTATATTTAAGGAATATGGCTATAATGTGCAGTAATACTGCTAAAAATATTATCGGTTAATGGATCTTTCACCCATTTGGCTCACGTTAAAACTGGCAGGTATTACTACTTTGCTGTTATTGCTGGTGGGTTTGCCGCTAGCCTGGTGGCTATCGAGAGGGAAATCGATCTTCAAAATAATATTGGAGGCTATTATTACCATGCCATTGGTTCTGCCGCCATCGGTACTGGGATTTTATTTACTGATAGCGTTTAGTCCGCAGCACGGGGTGGGTAAGTGGCTGTTGAATACCTTTAATGTCCAGTTTGTATTTTCTTTCCAGGGCTTGGTGCTGGCATCGGTAATTTACAGCATGCCGTTTATGATCGGCCCTATAAAATCAGCTTTACAGCAATTGCCTGCATCATTGGCGCAAGCATCATACACCTTAGGTAAAGGCGAACGGGAAACATTCTTACAGGTGTTGCTGCCCAATATAAAACCATCATTATTAACAGCCATAGTACTCACCTTTGCGCATACGCTGGGCGAGTTTGGCGTGGTGCTGATGATCGGTGGCAATATCCCAAACGTTACCCGGGTAGCATCCATCGCGGTGTATGATTCGGTAGAGAATATGGATTATAGCACTGCTAATGTTTATTCGCTTATCCTGTTCAGCATTACTTTTATAATGGTGATAGGGGTATTTATTTTTAACAAGGCTCACGCTAAAAGTCCGCTGGAATGATCTGTATCAACATTGAAAAAAAGCTAAAGGCTTACAGCGGGCGGCAATGGTTAAAGATTAACCATGAGTTTGACGATGGTAGTATCACCAAGATCTACGGTCCATCCGGCTCGGGTAAAACTACTTTTTTAAAGATCATAGCCGGATTGTTAGCGCCTGAAAAAGGGGTCATTACAGTCGACGGAATTTTCTGGCTTGATACTTCAGCAAAAATATCATTATCGCCACAAAAACGATTGGTCGGCTTTGTGTTTCAGAATTACGCGCTGTTCCCGAACATGACGGTTCAACAGCATTTGGAATACGCCAGTAAGGATGCGCAATGGATACAGCATTTATTGAAAATCGGCAAGCTGGAAACCTTAAGCGATCATAAGCCGGAACACCTCTCAGGCGGACAACAACAACGACTAGCCATATTGCGCGCCATAGCAATTAAACCAAAGGTATTGCTGATGGACGAACCCTTTTCGGCACTCGACCCCAAAATGAAATCGGCACTAATTGCTGATTTGAAAGCGTTGTTTGCCGAATTAAAAATGACTGTACTGATTGTAAGTCATAGCCCGCAGGAGTTGGAAGGATTGGTTGATGGGGAATTGGTGATAAATGCGGAAGAATAAATAAATTCTAAAAATTGTCATTTCGACCGGAGGGAGAAATCTTATTCGAACTGCAAAGCGGTTGTGCTTGGCGCAGAATATTTCTCCCTACGGTCGATTTCTATGATTTACGCAAGTAATCTTTGATAATTTTTTTCATAAGGTCTATTCTGGTTTACACAAGCGAATACTCGTAAAATAAGTTTGTTTCTGACG
>Ga0116227_10003843_pt1 | contig 32992 bp, 17 predicted proteins | sample S1TSphgellanicum_FD_89693 | JGI IMG/M metagenome (GOLD analysis project Ga0116227, IMG submission 89693) | Host-associated microbial communities from peat moss isolated from Minnesota, USA - S1T2_Fb - Sphagnum magellanicum MG | ecosystem: Host-associated > Plants > Peat moss > Unclassified... | reverse complement strand
TATCTAATATGAAATACGAGTTAATACAAATAAAGTAACTACTTATAATATATAATATCTAACTAATAATTTAAAATATATAAAGGTATTTAATTATATATATATATATATATATATATATATATATATAAGGAAATTTTATCCCTCATAATACTTTGGTTATATCTTCATTATACCCAATTAACACTTCAATTCAAAATGGAACATAACAAAATAAATAATGAATTGCCTTATTATGGTTTGATGTAAAGTAATAACAAAGCACATTGTAAAATTGTTGAACATTAAATGTTTTTAATTGAATGATAAAATATATATATTTCTTCATTAATGTGCGATGATTTTCAAATTCCACATTGTTTCAATAAGTTTTTTATATTGTTTCTTGAAATGCAAGTTGTTGTGATATCTACATTTTTTAATGCTGCTTTTTGTAAAATATGTGTTAAATATGTTTTAACAAGTAAAAAGAAATTAATATTTATTTGATGGTGCCCTTAAGTATATAACAATATTTATGTCTTAATGTAATATAAATTTACTTCATGAGTATTTATTTTTAAATATATTCAAAAATAAATTTATCATTCCTTTTTTGATATATTTTTTATCTATTATTCGAGTTCACTTACTATTAATTTTTTGGAGGAAGAATTTTGTAAGCTCAATATAAGACATTAATGGTTTTTCATCATACCTCCATCTATCTTGATGTTACTTGTTACTTTGTTGTTTTTCTATGATTGAAAACACCTTGCATTTGTGTTTTCTTTATCATGCTTGCCCGGTTCATCCACTATGAACTTTTATTCAGCACTTCCAATACATATGTCATTTAAGATGTAACTTTCATACATTGTATATTTTTCAATGTGTAACTCATTCATTATTTTTCTTGGATTTTCCACCTTCGCTACCCAACATATCATTTTCTAATTTCCTTTGTTCTCAATCTCCTAAATTCACATGTATCAACCAATATTTGATTATTCTAAAATAGTGTTTTTAAACTAGCTCCATTCTTATCCATTATCCAACATGTTCAACTCCAATTCATTTTTTAAATGTTTATCCTAGATTTTTTTTTCCAAATTTTCCATCTTTCTCAAAAAATCATCCATCCACTATACTTTTTTTTTCACATCCCAACTTTTTGAAATTTTAGCCTCCATCTCATCCACTTTCTTTGTTTTCAACATTTCCAACACATATGTCCATCTAATAGATTTTTTTCCAAAATTTCCATCATCATTAACCCAATACCATTTGGACTCTTTGTCCTAAAATCCTTTTTTACAAATTAACTCCAATTTTAATCCATTATCCAACATTTCAACTTTTTTTTGCCCTAGATCATTTAGTAGACCTATCAATGATTTTTCATATATTGATAAAATTCCCATGAAAAAAATAAAATTTGCACAATCTTAATTGATGGAAAATTTAACAACCAAAAAGTTGATGGGTGTTGAGAAGATTTTCATAAATGGTAAATTATTCTCGTTGAAAGAAAACACAAGATTTACAACTAATGTTTGTGCTTGATTTTTAGTCACAAGTAACATTTTGTGACTAAATGCCTAACAGTCACCTAAAACAAGTTGCATACAATAAACACTCATAAGCAACATGACCTCATGATGATGTCATCTACTTTTGCATGAAGATTAAATTCAATGTACACAATCTCATCCAATGGGTGGACATATACATAGTGTATATGGGGAAATATGTTGCAACTAGGTTACAACTAATCATGTTCTACCACACGACAAAAAATAAAATAAAAATTGGCATTGTTTTAAAAGCAAATTTTGAAATATACATTGTTCGATTCAAATGACTAAGATTAAGACACCTAGATTACCATGAATATTTTTGGATTTATTTTTTGAAAAAAATGATTTTTTTAAAGTCATCCAATTTTAAATGCCAATATTGGCACACATGGTTATTTTTCCTTTCATCCATTTAAACACGATTGTGTGACAAAAGTTGTTCCCCAAATTTATTTATTTTTGTTGGGGATAAAAAAATTTCATTGATTTGATTTAAATTGCACATACACTTTGAATGTGTATAATGCATTTTAAGGCCCATCTTTCCCTTGGTATATAGTTTATAAAATGAAAGTTCTAGAAAATTATATGAGATAAATTTTAATGTAAATGAAAGGTTGTAACATTAGATCCCAAAGAGTAACTTGATTAATGTGTATTCAATTAGTCTTTCAAGGATCTCCACGAATCATAATGATGTCCAAAGAATAAATGCATCCAAATCATTTTAAATCTTTAAAACCGGAAAAAGGAAATATGGCCCCTTACATTTCAAAGCCTTAAGCTGCAAATGAAAAATCAACATTGAAATAATGTTTCAAAGGTTTTTGAATTCCAAGGGGGTCTACAAATCATAATGGTGTCCAAAGAAAAAGTTTAACCCTTTTCTTGGCACATCTAATGCACTTTGAATCATTGAAATTGAATGAAAAACGAAAAACATGTGGCCCCCTAAAGTTGAAAATGAAAAATCTACATTTAAATTGTCTTTCAAAGGTATTGAATTTCAAAGGCATCCACGAATCATGATGGTGTTCCAAGATTAAATGCACCCTTCCTATTGGCACATCCAAAACACTTTAAATAATTGAAAATATAAGAGAAATGAAGAAATATGGCTCTCAAAGTTCTTTGAGGGGGGGGAGGGGGGTCATAAGCTAGAAATGAAAATTTGACATTGAAATAATGTTTCAAAGGTTTTTGAATTCTAGGAGAGTTCAAAAATCATTTTAATGTAAAAAAAATTTTAACCCTCTCCTTGACGCATCCAATGCACTTTTGAATCATCGAAAATGAAGGAAAAATGGCCCTTTGAAGTTGTAAGGGTCTTAAGCTAGAAATGAAATTTTTATATTCAAATATAGTTTCAAAAGTATTTAAATTCTAAAGGCATCATGATAGTGTCTAAATAGTCAATGTAGCCTTCCTTTTGACACATCTAACACACTTTAAATCACTAAAAATGGAGGAGAAATGAAAGAGATATGCCCCCCAAAATTGGTTGTTCACATTGTGGTATCAAATGTGTTAATGGACTTAGGAATAGCTTAATGTATTATAACATAGATATGCCATAATGTACACCTAGTATACCACATTATACATCTAAAGGCTAGGCCCATGTCATAACAATTATCAAAAAAAATTTACTTTTGTGATTAATGGGCCATACACGGGCCTTCTAAGATGAAAAAAATGCAAAAAATCATCTCACTGAAAGAATAAAAAAGTCATTAATTGCAACATAATCACAAAAATGACCCAAAAATCTCAAACTTTGGAAATAATTGTAGAACTTTTTAGGAGTAATTGCATGTGGCAATTAATTGCATGTAGTTGCAAACCGATTGTTTACATTTTGGGCTTTTTCTTGTAGTGTCTCCATCAAATTCAAATTTGAACTTGCATTCCTTTCTTTCAAAGCTACTATTTTGAAACAACACATATCATACTCTTCATTGAAATGTGATTAGTTTTTTACATATATTTAATAAAAATATTGATTTCTATTAGTCTATTAATCTAAGTCATTCAAACCTATTTATAAACCTTCCTTTCCACTACTTAGAGTATTTCCTCATTATTGTTTGGAAAACTTGGGCAAAAATAACCAAGTCTACCAAATGTTAAATTTTATTAACAACAAAACTGAAAAAAAAACTATTGTTTGAAATATAAGCAATTGGTTTTATCTATTGGGTGTTCACAAGCTAAAGTAGAAAAAAAAAATAGTTCATTCAAATCTGATTTTAAAATGAAGCAACGTTTTAGTATAAACATAAGAAGATAGATTCAAAATATCTTTAAGTAAAAATATGAAAAAACATGTCATTACAATTTGTTTATGGTAAGTTACATACAACTTTGGTACCATAAAAGTATATTAAAAGTACATTTGAGAATGATTAGTCAATATGGTGTTCAATCCTACTTCACATTGAAATTTTGATATATTATTATTATAACATGCACAATTTGACAATACATAAATATATTTTAGGTCCATTAACTTGACTTTAAAAAAAAATTCAATATTTCATTTACTTGCAACCCATTTTGTAAGATTGGACATCTTGTGAAAATAAACGCATTAAAAATTTTAAAACTCAAATCTACTTTCAAAATGAGGTTTTCAAAATTATAATCATAAAATGAAATATTATCATCATATTAGTCATTGTATAAAATAATATTTCTACTTATAATACATCAACATTTTTTTATGGCTACTTGTAATTTAGTTTTACACAAAGCAATGAATTGTTTGCTTTGCTTTGCTTTGACCTTATTGTTTGATTTTAACAAAAAAAATCTCTTTTCCATTATTGAATCACAATTTATAAAATTACATTAAAAAAAAGGTTCACTAAAAAAAAATTCATTTTGAGTCCATTAATATTGCAACAAAAAATATGTAGATGGCATAATTGTCATAATAATTGATTAAATAATTTTTTTTAGAAATTTTTAATATAGTAAGTATTGTGTATGGCATTTATGTATTTGAACCTTGTAAATATATAAATTTGAAGTCTTTATCAATGTTCCAAGTGATTTTTTATTTGGAACTTGAAATCAACAAATAAAAATATATGGTATATTTGAGAGACATCACATTAACAAGAGTCAAAGCAATTGTAACCAATGTGTAAATTTTTATGTTTTAATATCAAAATTTATATCAATGTTACAATTCATTAAAAAAACATTCATGAAAATATTTCTAATATATTATAAAAACATGTGGTATGATTTGAAATGAATATTATGAGGATAGAATATTCAAAAACATTATAGAGTTAAAAACATTATAAGGATTCTTAGTATTGAAAAAAAATTTAAACATGACATATTTTAGTGGAGGTTTTTCTAAAAATACATATATACATAATAATATATTGTAACATCCCTTTGGGTCAAATTTCATGTTTTTAAATTTTCAATTAAAAAAAGTTTTAAAACATTTCAAAATAAGCAATCACCCAACAAGTAGGTTTGACTCATGTTACCATGTTTGCACTCTTGTATACCTTTGACCGGTAGTTCTCAAAATTGAAATAATCAAATTTAACCTTTGATGGGTGGTTCTCAAAACATAGAGAATTAATTTTGATCATTAGTTAGGATTCAAAAAATTCAAATAACTAAAACAAAACCTACCCTAAACCATAAGTTTGGTGTTGAACTTCATTCATCAAATTTTTATTTTATTTTTCCAAAACTTGAAATTAATAAAGGTTTTTTGGATTTTCAAAATATGAAAAAAACCAAAACCTCTAATTAAAGGTTTTATGATTCTAAAACTTTTCAAAAGAACCAAAAGATGAGGTTTTTTTGGTTTTAAAATTAAAAAACCCCATAACTAAAGGTCAACTCACAATTTAATCTAATCACACAACTTGGTTTTTACCATGTAGGTTTTGTATCTTGCAAAAAAAATGAAAACCTATAATATAATCTTAAGTATATAACGAGCCAAGTGATAAAATAAATAGATGTTGAAACCACAATCAAACTTTTATGCTTGGAAAACTACATTGTAATATTTTTGTGCATGAAACCATTAACAAGAATGTTGAAAAGGTTTCCAAACGTTTTCAATGATGAAAGGATTACAAACTTTTTCATTCAAGAAATGAACTTTCATTAATTTAATATAAGAAAATACATAAGGTTTGAAAAAGTTTCGCTTCTTCCCATTTCATATGGGTTTTAAAGTCTTCAACGTTTTGTGACAAAACATTGGAATATTTTTATATACTCATAAGGAGGTTTGATTACCAAGAAAAGGGGAAATGGTTACAATTTAAAAAGTTGATGATTTAACTAATAAGCAATAAGGCATGAACTTCTTTGACAGGAAGATCAAGGTGAAAAAACCCCAAATGCACCCCCTTTTTGCCACAAATGATTCCAAATTTTCTTTAACTCAACCTTCCAAGAAAACCTAGATGCATTGTTTTTTGGCCCCAAAACAATCCTTAATTGTACCCCAATTATACCCTAATTTAGCCCTAAAAAACACCCCAAACACCTTCCAATTCATACCCAAAGTTAACTTTATTTGTGCTTTCAAACCTCTTAGTCAAAAATTTGACCCAATTTTGGCTACAAACACTTGAAATGTTCTACCCTAACTTTGCCAAATTCAAGAGAACAAAAAAAACTCACATGCAAAGTAGCATAATAAGGAAGAAACAAAACACTTGAAACTTTTTTAAAAATTAAATTACACTACATCCAATTTCTAAAATTTGGATTTTTGGGTCATAAAACAATAACCTTGCTTTGGATATCACTTTAAAAATGTATAACAACCAAAATCAACAAATAGATTACATCAACTTTGATGAATATGCGCATCAAACTAGAAATATATATATTTTTGAAAGATGTAAGAAATACGAATCAAAATTTACTTAAACCCTATTGTTGTTTTCATCCAACTCAAAGAGCACAAGTGATGCAATTACATATCCATTTTCATCCTTTAGGGTTTCTTCCATTTTCATGTATTTTTCCATGGATGGAAAACCACCAACATGGGTATCATCAAGTCAATTCTTGTAAATGTTTATAAGCATTTCATGCCCAATTGAAATCTCCATATGTTAATGCAAATACCTATAATATTGAATATTCTTTCTACTTCAATATGAGAGCCAATAATCCAAAAATTTGTCAAGCTACAAATCCAACATAGAAATATGTACTTCATAGGAAGGTTTCTTAAAATGAAATGACTTGGGAAACAAACTTGATTTTGAATAGAATCTTGAACTTTTGTGGGAGTACACCACTAAGCAAACATGCCTTGTGCCACTCTTGTTAGTTGTTCCCACTCTTTTTAGTCCATGTGATAGTTTTTTGCAAAATAGATTGTGTTTCCTTGATGGACATAGTGGTTAAGCCACCACAGACTTTATAATCACTTGCAACACTTAGACAATGCATGACCCCACAAAGGGTGTTGCCAACCCCAACACTTCACATGAAACAAAAGAAGTCAAAGTAATGGTCGTGGTTGAAAGATTACCCCCTTTGTCTTTGACATAAACAATAAACCCAAGCATTGAAGCCACATTTTGCAACCATTCCATTTACTTACAAAGCTATGTTACTCCCAGAGAATTTTTGATGTCCCAAAAAAACCAACAATTACATGAAAAGGTTCCCATTGGTCATTCAAAAAATGAATAATCATGATAAATGTGTCCATTCTTACTATAAATATCCATAGATCAAAAGACGTGGTGCAAGAATTACAAGACTCAAGGGATGAAGAAATGTACATTTCTTTGGTCTTTTCAACCATCCTAGGCAAGATTTCATTGGCCAAAATTCATCTAAATCAAAAACTAAGAGATTTTTTTGTCTCATGACCAACCTCCATGGAGCTTCAACAAAAGATAATGGCACCACGTCTTTGAATATTAATAATGCCAAATCCCTTTCAAAAGAAATTTGGTTAAAATCATCCTTGGTGCAAGGCATAACACTATTAAAGAAAATAAGAAATTGTTGATGGGGTGGGAAAAGACCTTTTTTGTAGATTTTTTTCCTCCTTTAAGACCTTTCTCTTGTTCAATCCACTTCTTCCACGAATGCTGATGAGTGGTTTCAAGATGCATTCAAAGAGAAAAAAATTCATTTATCATCTTGTAGCTTATGATGCCCTTTTAAAGTCCTATAACCAAGACAATGGGATTGTAAAAAATACATTTTAATTGCTCAAGTTGGTTTGAATTTGAACTTACCTTGAAAACAAATGTGCTAATAGGTGCAAATAATGCCCATGTTGTGGCATCATGACTCTTCACTTTCCAAAAATCTTGTTGTTTTGCCAACAAAGCCCATTGGGTTGTAGCATTTGTGGTGGTAGATTTTTATGTTGGTGTTACGCTTGTAGTTGCACTAGAAACTAATGCAAAATTGTAACAAATGGACCTCCAATGGAGGTTCATGGGATAAACAACCTTTTCAAAAGAAACCAAGAAATTTTCCACGTCCTTAACCTGCAAAAAAAACCACCCAAAAGATGGACAAATTTAAAGAGTTTATAATAGTAATAATGCGAGACAATAAGATGAAAAGATCACAAAGAACAAGGCAATGGCCAAAGGAGCTACAATAGTAGCAACATAAGACAAGAAGACCACGAGGAATAGGGAGATGGTTAGAAGGGTTACAAAATAATGTAAGACTATAATACCACTAAAAGACCATGAAAAAACCATTAAAAGCAAGGCAATGACCAAAAAAACTATAACAATAATAAGGTAAGACAAAAAAAACCATGAAAAATAGGGTGATTGCCAAAAAAAATTACAACATTGATGTAAGACACAAAGACCATGAAAAAACCATAAAGAATAGGGCAATGGCTAAAAAAGTTGCAACAATAACAACACAAGATGAAAAGACCATGAGAAAACCACAAGGAGTAGGTTGAAGGTTAAGGGAACTACAACAATTGCATAAAACGAAAAGACCCCAAGGAGTAAAGTAATGGCCAAAAAAACTATAGCAACAATAACACAAAATGAGAAGATCACGAAGAATAAAATGATGGCTAAAAAAACTAAAACGAAAAAACCACAAATAGCAAGGCGAAGTTTAAAAAACTAAGATGAGAAGACCATGAGGAGTAGGGCAATGGCCAAAAGACTAAAACAAAAAAACCACAAGAAAATGACAAGGAGTAGGGTGATGGCCAGATCAAAAGCTACAATAATAATAACACGAGATGAAAAAACCACAAAAAGACCATGAGGAGTAGGGTGATGGTTAAAAGAGATGCAATAGTAATGATTCACAAAATGAAAAGACCACGAGAAGACCATAACAAGTAGGGTGGTGGCCAAAAGAATTGTAGCAACAACAATGCAAAACAAAAAACTACAAAGAACAAGGCAATGGCCAAAAAAATGGTAGGAACAACAATGCAAGACAAGAAAACCATGACCTGTGTATAACAATTACAAAAAATGTTGTAATAGTAGTAACACAAAATGAAAAGACCATGATAGGACCACAAGGAGCAAGGCAATGGATACAAAAACTACAATATTAACAATGTAAGAAGAAAGTACCACAAGAAGACAATGAGGAACAAAATGATAAGTAAAAAAATTCCAACAACAATACAATACAAAAAGACCATGAGGAACAAGGTGATGGTTAAAAGAACTACACCAACAACACAAAACAAGATCACGAAGATTAAGGCAATGGCCAATGGAGTTGTAACAACAATGCAAGATGACAAAACCATGACAAGACCACAAGGAACAGAATGATGGCCAGAAAAGTTGTACCAACAATAGTGTAAAACAAAAAGACCACAATAAGACCATGACAAGGCCACAAGGAATAGGGCAATGGCTAAAAAAGTTGCACTATAGTAATGCAAAATGAAAATACCACAAGGACAAGGGTGATGGCCATGAAAGTTGCATTAACATTAACATAAGACAAGAAGACCATGAGAAAACCACCATGAACAAGGTGATGGCTAAAAGAGATGTAACAATTGTAATGCAAGGTGAAAAGATCATGAGAAAACCATGAGGAGCAAGTCGATGACTAAAAAAGTTACACCAATGTAACAATACAAGATGAGAAGACCACAAGAAGACCACAAGGAACAAAGTGATGGCCAAAAAAGTTGCACCAATAACAACACAAAACAAGAAGACCATGAAGACCACTAAGAGCAAGGCGATGGCTAAAAGAGCTACAATTACAACACAAGATGAAAAGACCATAAAAACTATAATCCCAAAACCCCAAAACCCTAATTACGTAACCAAAATCAAAATCAAGTTTTTTCAACAATCTAGTTTGGTTCCAGTTCCTCTATCTAATCAAGAATTGGAGTCCAATTCCATGGATTTAAAAAATAAAGAAATGAAAGGTTGACTCCTATTTGGCTTTTTGATCGTGGATTAAGCTCCAACCCAATTTTGGCATTGAGACCTAATTTCAATTACTTGGAATTGGATCCAACCTCAGGTAACCGAATAACCACACAATATTAATCATAAGTCAAACGTCACAAGTACCAAAATTGTTGTGTGACATGAAGAATGGTTACCGCTATCACAAAAGTTACAACAAATTATAATGAACAAGCTTAAACACAATCCCAACAATGCACACATAAATCAACATATATTAGGACACAAAACATGCAAAACATACTCAAATGAAATTGCATTCATAACATGAGAAAACTTGTTTAGACATGAAATAAAAACTAAATTAAGTTGCAGATTTGACTTATATCTTTGAAATCATAATTCTTTTGCAGCTCATGCATCTACGCCATTTAAAACATTTGTACCATAAAGCATCAATATTCATGCAAAAAATATTCAAGTTCTCCTAATATGGTACATGCATTCATGACCTAAAAGGTTCAAGTGTTCCAAGGACCTTCCAAATGTTGAAATTACATTGATACACCAAATCCATAACCCTCCCCTACCCAACCTTTCCTACCCTCCTATCAGGTATTTGCAATCGAAGTTTCGTGAACAAAACAAAAGTTGCATCTTTGAACTTTTTGGGACACAGAATTGGAAAATATAAGATGTGCTTCCTTTTAGGTCCATATGATTTAGATTTGGATTAAAATATGTTTAAGTTAAAACATCTTTGGGTATATCAAAATTATTCGTTATGATGTGGCTAACTGGTTCTTCACCTTAAATGGTGCATGTTGCTCTTTGGAGATAATCACTTTCTACCCACCATTTTGTGAGACTATTAATTATTTTGCTTTCTTATCTCCTGTTAAGAGCATCTCCACCATAGCAGTAAAACGGCTTATACAATATATTTTGGATAAAGTATAATTGTCAAATAGTGTGAAACCCACTTTGGCCTATAAAAATGGTCAAAATAGAGTGTCCTCCACCAATACATTTAAAAAGAAAATGGTCATTTTATTGGCCAGCCATAGTGATTGGGCCAAGTTGTGATCTTTAAATATCATAATACCTTGGCAGCTATGGCAAAAATAACATTATTTTTAAAAATTCTGAAATTTTCATAATTTAATTTTCTCCAAAAAGAAGTTGTGAAGGAAATTGAAGAATATTTCAAAATATTTCATTTTCAAAAGGAACATTTAAATTATTATGAATTGTTCAACAGATATGTGCTGAAGCCCACCCCTTTATTGCAATAGTCTCACTGGTCCAACTTTTCATGTTTATGGGTTGGAATGGCAGAAGGGTTAACACTTAATGTTGGATTGATAAATAATAATACATGCCCAAATAGAGGGTGTGGGTGGAGATGCTTGGAGGATGGAAGAGATCCCAGACTAGAGAAAATCATAGGCCTCCCAATCAATAATTATGAATATTTAATCATAAAGTTGGATATATTAAAATATTTAAGGATTTTTTTGAATTTCCTTTTAACTCCAGCTTCAATGTAGAAATCAAAGAAGGCGTTGAAATGTATTTTAATGCGTCACCTGATGTCAAGGTTGTGATATAGTTCCCACTTTGCAACCTTGTTGAATTTCTTGAATTATCCAAGCCCTAGCTTTCAAGTTTTTCAAAAAGTATATCTAATTCTTTTTGGAGTAGTGTGAGTGAATGCTATGAAGTATTGAATCCCACTCCCCGATCTTAATTTGATTTTGAGTGGTATGTAGGTATGGATATGGAGAAAGTCTAATACCTAGCTAGTCCATCTGTTTGCATGGTTTTCTGTCTTGCAAACTTTTTGTGTAGGGTTGTTTTTTCTTTTGGTGAAATAGCCACACTGGCAATTATTCACAAGAGGAATTAGCCAAATTTGGCTACAGGCCAAAGAGGAAAGTGCAAAACTTTAAAATCCCCCTATATTTTGGCAACCTGGAATATATATGTTAAGATATGGTGATTTATGCAAAATTTGTCAACATTAAATTTCTGCAACTTTGTAGCAAGCAATATGTTCATCTATACAAATATTTGAGTGCCACATGGATCCCCTAAGACCTATGTTATGCTGTAAAGATTGCAAATTCATTGCAACTATGAAGCAAGCCCTATATTAATCCTTAATTCACATTAAAAATCCAACTTGGTAGAATTGTAGAGAACTTCAATCTAAATGTTTAAATTTTTTATTTAAAAAAATTGGATAAGAAATGAAAAATTAGTACTGATGAAAGTTTAAATTCTTTAGTTTAAGGCAGTCTTCAAAATTGCAAGTTTTTAGAAACTTGGACCAAGATTATGTGCTCCATTTATTATGAAAATTTGGTGGTGAATACAAAGCATGCATATGAGTGACATGTGAAAAAAAACATGGTTCAACAAGGAATTGAAATGAATGAGTAATGAACAATTAAAATTGACCATTGAAGAGAAATCTGGAAGAAAACATCGATTTTCATTGTTTTGGGGCAAACAAAAATCTTGAACAATTTGGGACATTGGGTAATCAAAACTTTTCATTGACTTTCACATCAGTGTTGTGCAGAGCTACCTTAAGCTTCTTATCGTGTTGGGCAACTCACAAAAATTCTTATAACAAACAACCAAAGACAAGAAACTGTCATTCAAAGGTGAGCCCTACTCAACAATGTGGTGACTACAACCCATGTGTGTTAAATTGAAACGAATGCTCCCAGCTAGGAACACTGAGAGAAGGGCAGACCCAAATTGATTCTCCCTGGTTTTGAAGGGTTAAACTCTCCAGACCTGACCAAAAATCAGCCATCCAATGGACATGAATCCCAACAACTCCCAACAGAAACTGCGTTACTCTGCAAAGTTGCTGCAATTCATTTGTGTACTGTCTAACACCATTGAGAACTTGAAACCATTTGGTCCCTTCCAGAGACAACACTCTTCTATTCTCTTCTCTTCAAATGCACGACAGACCCCCAATTATTGCCAATCTCCATTTTCACTCTTGTTGTTTTTGCATGTCCTGCAGGAACTTTTGTCCTGCATGTCTTGCAACTACTCATGAGTTGTGCATTAAAAAAACATGCCCAGTACTTACAAGTAGCATAATTCCATCCATTGGATTGTTGTGAAGTTCATCCACTCGACCTATTTGTAGTGCCGACATTATTCAAACCCTGCAACAGAACCGTGTGAGTGCCCTGCAGGATGCCACATTGACACCAGCAAAGCCGCTAGGGGATGTTTAGCATCCTACATAGTGTACCATCAAACAATGTTATAATTGTGATCTAAACAATAAATAAAACAATAGGGATCTTTTTTCTCCTCTTGTTGATGTCATCATTTTGAAAGTATCTCTTGATTGGTGGCCATGACATCTCAATTTCATGATAACTAGTGTGGCCTGTGCCGTTGGCCCAAGTGTTACCACGTCCTCAACTGATTTTTCCTTCCAAAACCTGGTTTTTTGGAATTTATTTGAATTTCAGTGATGGAAAGCACTTCAAAATCAATATCTCCCACATTCTGAATCCAAATCTTACCAAATAAATTCTATTAAATCCTGCTCATCAAGATCTTTCCAACAACACCAAAGGCACATTCCAATTCCTCCGAAATTTTTAGCTACGATTTAATTTAATTTTCAGTGAATAAATCATTCAATATTCAAGAACTTTTGCACTGCAAGTCGAAACGTCATGGAACCAAGCCCATGCACCCCTCCTAGTCAAGAGCTTTGGAAAGACACAAAGAACACGATCAGAAGCATCCCAGTTTGGTGGATCTCATAACTACAAAACAAAACAAACTACCTTCCCTCATAGATATATAGCAGTGGCCAAGTGACTCACCATCCAATTGTCGATATTTCCCGTAGCCTTTGATGACACCTCAAACAGGGGTTGTAACAAAAGTGCCCCCCCCATAAGGTCGGCAAATATGCAACATATTATTTATCCAATCTTTTGTCCTCCATATTCTCTACATATCCTATCTCTTTAGAGGGTGCAACTGGTTGGTTGCGGGTGGGTAGATTGGGCTCAATGTCGGTCCTTGTCCCTTGGGCCAGTCAAGCCAAAGACCGACAATATTCTGTTACTTACTAGTATCTGGAAAGCTCACTACCAGTCAACAGTGGTTACCTTGCAGTCTATTGCAGGAACTTGGCCAACAATGGTTGCCTTGCACAGTTCCCATAGCAAGGCAACCGGTTCATAGTGGCCAAGTTTCCATGAGCAAGTGCAACCTCGGCAGCCCATGTTGGCCAACCTCCTAACAAAAGGACCATAACATTTATCATACCCCTTTTCTCAAGGAATATTCCATTGGTAGTCAGGGGTAGATTCTCTTTTTCAAAAAAACCTGGGACCTACAATTTCAAAGCTCCTAGCACCCAGGTTTTTTTTTTAACCCAGCACTAGTTGTATTTTTCATGTTTTACGGTTTGCCCATTTCGTTGGGAACTTTGGAACTTTGTGAGGGAACATATAGAATTTCTGTAAAATAGAAGGCCAAAAGATGCTAAGTAAAATACACCTCTGTCGTAAAGATCTGCTCCCATTTTTTAATCTAATTGGAACCCAATGCATTTTTTCCAATAGTACCACAGCAAGTTCAACATTTCAGTGTCAATTTTTTATAAAAAAATTGAAGATTCAACAATGATTTTCCTTTGAAAGATATATATTTGAAAATTTCAACATTTCTTATAATAATATATTTAATGTTGAAGTTGTCATGGTACTATGTTATTGTAGTAAATACATACCTTGTTCAATTGGAAAATTATCTAGGTCAAACTTTTGATCACCATATCATTGTTAAAAAATTCTAGACTTTACTTAAACCTATGTTGTGTGGTTCTTTGATTTTGTTGGCTTTGTCCCAAACCTGGGATAGAGCCATTGTGGAAACTCCTCCTAGATGGGTATAGGGTGTGGTAATAAGAGGTAGACCTTTGAATTAATTATGTGAACTTGAACTTGACTAAAGAACTTGTAAACTAGGGAAATCTAGTAAAATGTGAGTTTGAATTTGTTTGGAAATCTTGCTTTTCTGAAAGCTACTAATGGTGTTTTTCTTATGTTACATTTAGGACAGAATCTCTCATGGCACGACTGCTTGTTACTAACTGTCATTTTCAAAAAAAATTAATCTCAAAATCAAAGAACCTTTGATTTGCAGTTTTTGAAAAGTTTCATAATCAAAAGACCTTTGGTTTCATAAAAGAACAAATGGTTGGTGGTAAGTTTTATGACCTTATTTTTAAATTTTTATAAAACTCTAACTGAGGGTCAAACCAAGCCTATGATTTTTGAGAACCATTAGTCAATGGTCAAAATCGGTTCTTTGATTTTTAGACTTGCCAATCAAAGATATATAAATGTATACCCTACCGGGCCTCCTTGGTTCCAAGTTTCAAAAAGAGAGAATCTTCCAACATCAGTTTAAACTAGTGTTGGCTAGTTATTATTATTATTATTATTTTCATAATCAGCCAAGTAGGTTTACTTTTACTTTTTATTTTGGGACCACATAAGGTATCAATATCAGAATTTCATAAAAAAAGAAGACGCTATCAAATTAATACCCCTGATTACCAATATATTTGGTAATGTATTTTTTATAACAGTTGCATGTTATGTATGAGGGTCAATTTTCAAATACATGTCTTGAAAATCACATGGTATTCTATCCAAGTAGGGTAGGTTATAAAATTTTGTTTCAGTACTCCATCTTTGTTGGCAACATTAAAACATTGATATGACAAATCAGTGCTATAAACTAGGTAGCAATTCACTAGCACTTAGCAAGTATTGAAAATTGAAATTTTCACAATGCCAAAGTCCTTAAAATCAATATTAATCAAATTGAGGATGTGTAGAATGTGAATATACTAATGTGTGATGCTTTATGGATCACAGCACTCCCATGCATCATAAATTCTTATCCATTTTCTCTTCCAAAGAGTCATGATCCGTCATAACCCTCTTGACACTTATGTTTAAATCCACTATTATGCAACTTTCACAATCCCAACTTCATATTTAACTCACAATTGTTGCCCAATCCCATTCCATGATGTGCACATGATTCCCAATTAACATTCCAAAAATATAACACTAAAACCCATTATTACTTTTGAGTATGATTGTGATGATCAAAGCTCCTTTCAACAATTTGGTATCAACTTGGATTTTGCAATATCTTTCTGACTGCTTATTTTTGAGACATGCACAATCTATGCTTCCCAAGCAATCTGCAAATAATGTTGATATGATCATTCTCACATTCTCAAAATGCACTACTTGTTGCCCATTGAATACCCATGAAAATTTCACATAGGTTCCATACCTTAATGACGCATATTTTCAAGTTTCAACCATTCACTGGTTCTTGACACCACACTTAGTTCCATATCAACCATTATCACTCCCATATTCAATTGAGTGATTTTTGAAAACTCCCAAACCTGCTCCTCAGTAATAAACCTCACCACTGTCAAGAGTGACATTCTTTTCTATCAACATGGAACTTTAGCAAACCTTAATATCTTCATCATTTCCTAGAACAACCACTTTTTAGATCATCCACTTAAATTTATTAGGTTCATGACTAGCTTTGCAAAAGGGTCACACATTGGAAGATTATATGTTTTTTTGCATTCAAGCCAACGCACAAACCACCCCAAATCCTACTACACCAAAACCAAAGATCCTTTGATTTCTTCTTTCCCACCAAGTTCTGAGGCTTCTTGTTATCTTGTTGTCTCCCGCATGTTTCTCATATTAACATCACTTCCTACCAAATTCTTTGCCAATTAAAAAAAATGAAACCTCCAATAAATGTTGCTTCCTCATTAGATAAGATTGTCCATCACCTCTTAAGCTTTTTGCCATCAAAGATGCTTATCAAAACCAACTATAACATCACATGAAATTTGCAAAATAGTTTGCCAACAAACTTCTCATCAACACAAACACACACATCTCACATCTTTAGTTTTTATCATTTACCTCCTTACCATTCCATCCTAGTTTTTGAAATTTTCATCTAGACCACCTCCTTTAGGGCCACAACCCACTTCAGCTCCACTAACCTATCTAGATTGGTAACCTACTTGTAAGATGAAAAATCCATGTTCGTTATTAAAATTTTAAGGTGTCAAGATTGACAACCTACTTGAATGAAAATTCCAAAAATCTAAGTTGGTTATCATAAATTGAAATTTCAATAACCAATCCATAAGGTCTTATTAGTTCTAATAATGATATACACAAGGTGGGTAGGTTATTTATTTTCCAAAAAAAAATTGGTTAATAAGTTATTAATAACTAGGTTGATAATTTAATGTTTTTTCAATAATTAAACAATTTGCCAACACTAGTTTAAACACTATTACACTAACTATGTATTTGAGCTTTACCCTTCCTTGGGGGATGGGTAGTGGTTTTGAGGTGCATAAAACAAAGTTATATGCCAAACTCATAGTTTAACATATATAAATTTCAATATTTTGCATTGCACATGTAAGTATGATGGATGAATATGAATTTGGAGGTTTTCATTTTGTTAAGAATTGGGTGGTTAATATAGGCTAAAACCCAAGGTGGAGGTTTTTTTTAAATCTTAAGCCTAGGATGATTACCAATTCTGCAACTTGATATATCTTTGTTGTCATTCAATCCCGTTAAAATTTAATAATTATGTTTAATATACTAATATAATAATAAATGATTAGGAATAAGACTGAATTGGTTGTCTCATCTTCACCTTCCATATTCCAACTCTTAACTCACTTTAGTGGCCATCTTAATGTGTGGAGACCTCACAAAAATGTGGTCAACCTTATGAATATTAAACATGAAACTAGGTGAATTACAACCTCTTGCAAAGTCTTTGGGAATTTGGTGTTTTTGTCATAACATGAAAATGTTACGGTAACATCAATTATTTACTTGTATAAGAATAGGGATATTTGTAATGGCAACTTTGGCTTTTGCATCAAATCAGTTTTGCCCCTTCCCATCAATATTTGAGTAGAGATATAGATGCTTCAAAAAAATAGAATATCCTTTGTTCCATATTGTCTAGATTGAATAGCAGGTGCCATTCCTTGTCAAACAATTGTGAATAAGGACGGATTTGGTCCATCACCACCCACCTTTTGACTAATTTAATTGTCACATGATGAGAAGCATGCAAGGATTCAATCATATTTTTGGATATTTATCTTCGTTTTTTAATTTCAATATTTGTAATCAATTTTTTTTTCAAGGCACATCATGGTCTTTCTTGGTTTTAATGTGCATAGTGCTCCTTTTCTGGTTACAATTTGATGAATACACCAATACTTAAATGAGATGTTTGCAAGCATTAAATTAATGTTGACAATGTTTGTTATATTTATACTAAAATGTTTGTAGCATATCACTTTAGCATTTGGATAGGTTTGAAAATAATCTAGTGAATATGTAATAATTTTCAACAAAACTTGCAAATTGTATTTTTTGTGTTTAAAAACATTGTCTAACCATTATCTTAGCATTGTTTGACCAATCCCATGCTACCACATCATCTTGTAAAGACTACTTATGTTCATTTGATCCCATTTTCGCCCATTTTAATGAGTTATTCTCCTTGAACACCATAGGGTGTAAAACTTTTTATTTCATTTGCCAACCATAACCTTTTTTTGAGGTTTAAAATTTTTGACACCTTTAGTCATTATCATGATTATGTTGTAACATTTGTCACTATGTTGCAACTACATTGTATAAATGACCACATGTGAATTTTTATTTATTTATTGTTTCACTTTTTGGTGTTAGTCAAGTATTTAAATAATTAGATAATTTCTTAATTAAATTATAACACATTAAATCAATAAATATTATTAATTATAACTTATATTAAAATTTCATGAATATATTATTTAATTTAATCAAATATAGGTTTAAAATGTGGGAGTTATATCATTGTTTATTATTATGTTGGCTATAAAAAATCATTTATAATTAGATCATGTGAGTTTTTAAAGAAAAAAATGGTCATTGAAATATTATTAAATAACGAGTTTTTATTTTTTTTATTTTACTCAAATGAGTTTACATTTTTTAAAAGATAAAAATATAAATGTGTACATCATTGAAAAAATGTTAATGATGAACTTTCAATTTTTTCATTTGGATAAAATATCAGTAAGATATTAAATATTAAAGTTGGCATTTGTGCAACATTTACAACAAAACATGGGTTAAATAAATGCACCCCACTATGTTTACATATCAAGTGGGGTGGTTTGTTGGGTAGGGATTTAATTTCCAAGGATCAAACATCACTAATGACATGGTTGTGGCCAACAATGATATATTGACAAAATATTCCCTAGACCTAGGTACCTACCTATACCTAAGCTACATTTTATGCTAGCATTATGTAATGCCACGTGTCAAAATATCATAGGATGAAAAATATAATATAAGTTATTTAATTAAAAATAAATATTATTATTCAATAATCAATATTTTATATATACTATGATTATAAATAATTATATTAGATTATTTACATAAATATGTGATATAATAAATATTTACTATGTGTGTGTGTATATATATATATGTATGAATAATCATATATATACATACTTCATGTGATTATGTAACTGGATTTGTCCTATATGATTGCAAATTTAGTTATATATGTAGTTAGTTGTAAAGGACGCATTTTGTCATAATGGTAGTGCAGTGCATCCATTGGGCCTTCAACTATTGAAATTAATTATCCACAATTGAGTGCAATAAGGAGAGTAATGGGGATTGTAAGTTGGTAAGTTGGAGGTTAAGTTGAAAATTTCAATTATGAGTTTACCTAGGAAATCTAGCATTGCAAATAACATGACCTATTTTCAAACTTCTTGCCCAATTTTCAAAGTTTTCACATTTACATTACATAAATTGCAAGGTTTCACTATTACTTGAACAATTACCTCTTGTTTTGGATTGTTTTAATAATGCATAATTTGATCATTATGAGTGCCATATTATATGAATGCATGCATGTCATGGTAGAAGTCCTTGTTGGTCAATGAAACCTCAAATCAAACCTTGGGTAAAATGTGTTTGATCTAGTTTAAATTCAATTTAGTTTTTCTTTCCCATCATCCCTTGCTTGATTTTGGCTGAAATGTTTTCAAATTTCTCTTTCAAAAACTTTGAAATGTGAAGTTTTTGAATCCAATTGCTAGCTTTTGTAATTCCATTATGGATGAATGAAATGGAGTAGATTTTTAACTATGGTTTTGAATAGAGATAAGTTAATGTACAAAAACAGGTTCAATTTTCAAGGGTTGAAGAGTTGTGGGGTGTAAAGTTTGGGAAATGGCATACAATGGCTTTTGTTGTAAGCAATACAAGTATTGTACAATCTAAAAAACATGCACTTAATACAATGAGTGTTTGAACCATCATTTTCTGACGCATATATATACATGTTTAATTATCTTGCAAATACATAGCTTGTCATAAGTACATGGTGATAAGCATGCAATACTAAACCTATAGTGAAATATTTAAAGAAAGAAAACTATTTATGTGTAACATTTATTAAATTGCCAATGTCTTCCTAGCTTATCAAGGGCCAAACCACATGTGACATAAATTCTTTTACATAAGATTAGAAGTGCAATAATTCTATTATTCCTACACCCCTTGTAAGCTTAATCTTATATCTTTATTTTATTTTAAAGAAATGGAGGAAATTTTGTAAGTGAAGTCATATAGCAAATCTAGGACCTTTTTTTGTGGAAGAAATCATTTGGCAAGTTGTGCATCCCTTGGACTCCATTTTCTATGTGTAAAGTGCTCCTAGTTAGTGAAATACAAATATCAACAAATGGCTTTGAATTTATTGATCAAATTTTTAAAGCTTAACAAGGATACCTATATATGAGACAAAAATGTTTACAACTTGTTATTTGCCTTTGCTTTCAATTTCTAGTCTATGGAAATAAAATCATGTATGATATTTTCATGGTATTAATGTAATTCATGAAGTTATTAATGACCATCTTTTTAAAGATTATATATTACAGATTTTAGAAACTGAAATAGTACCAAAAATTTCTATTGTGCATTCCCCCCATTGTTAAATGGAAATATCGAAATCCACTCCTAGGGGGCACTTTAATGTTATTTTTGTGACCTACATGTGTTAAACAATTTTGGAGGGGGGGGTTAGGTTTTGGATTTATATTTTTCCCCGCCCTATTATTACTTTATTTTTTAATATGCACATATTTTGGGCACCCCACATTTGTTTATATATATATAACATCCAATTTCAATGTCCTATATTAATTCAAATTTTTAGTTTTAGAAAATTTGGAGCTATAAAAGTTTGGAACTAAAAACAAAAATGAAACCATGGGTGTGTAAGCAAGATATTTTGACCCTACTTGTTACTTAGTTTTGTACTTGTAAAGTAGAAAAAAATAATTTTCAAAACTCTTAACCTTCTTCTAGCATTTTAGATCAAATGGAACCTCTATATTTTTTCATTGGCCCCTCTAGCCTCCCTCTACTTTTTAGAAAAATTGCACCATATCATTTGGATTTGGAAAAGTACCCCAAAAGTATCCTCAGAAATTATGTTAGATTTTGAAGGCTAGGGATGAGTTTAACTATGAAAAAAAACAAAAAAAAAATTAAAATGTTCACCACATCAATGTTGAGGGTTAGGAAAAAAGAAACAATTATTTGCAAAAAAATTCATATATTGTCAAGTATTTAAAATATATTTTTTAAACTACCAAAAATTAAAGGTCCAATTCAAGTACTTACAAATGAATTAGAATAAAATAATTATATCAATTTAGCTTTTGAAACCAATGCCAACAATAGTTAAAAAAGAATGTACCCAAAAAAATTGATATTATTTTCATAAACTCATTTACTTGTTGTACCTTTTATTTCATCATAACACATTTTGAGTTTTACAAATTGCCATTATGTCTATGTATTAACTAATTACAAAGAACATTTGCCACAAGTGAATATTGAGTTGTTAAACTCATGTCATCTTACCCATTTAGTTGCAAAGGACATATGGTTGCAAAGCTCAATCGTTTCATCACCTAGAATCTTTTTAATTTTCTTATAATATTGAAATTCCATGTCACCATTGACCTTGGTTTGATGTGCAAAGTGCATGCCATGTCAAGCTAATTGTTTTATTCAACTAAAAGTTACAAAAGACACCTTGATAGATGGATGACATGTGTGAAAAATCTATAAACACATGTTCAATTATGAGTCGATTGCACTACCACATTTATATATATTAGATTTATTGAACACAAAATTATTTAAAAAAATTTAACTTTAAATTAAATTAGGCCACCCTACATGTTAACATAAGTCTACCTACCTACTACCTACCAACTTAGCCTAGGTTAACTTAAGCCTCCCTATGCTAAAAATAAATTAACCTAGTTTAGCCTAGCTATGACTACTTAAGTTTTGGGCTAAATTTAGATTAAGCTAGGGTAAACTTAGCTAGGTTAGACTTAGACTAAGTTAGGCTAAACCTAGGCTAATCTAAGCTAGACATAGATAAGTTAATATAAACATGACTAAACACAATTACTTTAAATAATTTTGGTTAAAAACAATCACATAGGCTAAACATGGTTAAACATGACTAAACACCTTTATTCAAAATTATTTAGGCTAAGCATGGTTGAAAATTGTTAATGTATGGTTAAATGAATAAAATTTATGTTTAAAATAATTATTTAGGCTAAACATGGTTAAATAAACATAAATGAAACTAAACATAATTTTTATGCTAAACATGGTTAAACAATGATAAATTAAACTAAGTTTGAATATTTAGGTTATATTTGGCTAAATTTGGAAATTTTAAGATAAATTTTATTATTGAAGCAATGAATGACTAAATTTGGCTAAATTGTGATTAAATTATAAACTAAACTAGGTTATTTAAACTAAACTTGCCTAATAAAACGATTGATCCTATGTGATTGTAGTTGTTTTTTAATCATTTTTACTAATTGCATGAGTCATGAGGTTAACTATTAGTTGTTAAATACATTTATAGTCGTTTATTTAATTGTGTTCGACATTGTAATTGTATAAGACAAGTTGTAAAATACATGTTTTGGTATTATGAACACTTTTGACCAATCAATAAATGTAATTTTATTGAAATTGATGTTATTGATCATTAAGCTGACTACTGGTTGCTAAAGACATTCTTAATCGTTTCCTTAATCATGTTGATAATATAATTACATGGGATAAGTCATAGAAAACATGTTTTGGCATTATGAACACTTTTGACCAATCAATAAATCCAATTTTATTGAAATTAGTGTTATAAGTCATGAGATTGATTATTAATTGTAACACATTATTGACACATGGCATGCCACATCATCATAAAAATTGAATTGCTATTAATTTCTATTAGTTATAAAATTAAATGGTATTTTTAAATGCTTAATTTTAAATCATTCAAATATATTAATATAAATTTTTAAATAATAATATTTTAACCCACAAATTGAACAAATTGTCATATTGACTACAATCACAAAACCATGATGCTACATGGTACCTTCATGTCCTTTGCAAGTAAACTACATAGTAATTTTTGTTACCAAGTAGTTTTTAAATAATTAAAAAAAAACAATAGTTATTTTTTTAACTAATCACAAAACCCAAGATGTGTTGTTGTGTTTGGAGACCCTTGATTTTTGCACAGTGGTTTTACTTTTTGGGCTACTTTATCATGCTTTCACCCATGGAATGTAATTGAAATGAAAAATTTACAATTTGCAAACTTTTATTAATCATAAATTAATCAAAACATTGTTTTACAATAATTGAACCTATTAACAACTAATACCTTAAATCTTTAACTCACATGTTTTTTTTTTAATAATTTTTTTTTAATATTGATGATTTACACATACTCTATATTAATTATAATTTTATTTTCAAAATATACATAACCTTATTTTTTAACCAATTAATTCATAATTTCTACCCCACAACCAATATATTGCACCCTATATTTTTATTTAAATATTTTCTACTATAGTGGTTTAGGATTTTCTCTTAGTGGACATCACTAGGAAACAAGTTATGTGGTAATAATTTCATGACCAACTCCACCTAACCACCTATTCAATGGTTGTTCATGCATTTCCATTCATCATCCATACAACATGTAGTGGTTTTGGGCATATATATATATATATATATATAATTCATGTTTTCTAAACATACAACTCACATACGGTCATCATACATCCAAAATACAATTGTTGCTATCAAGGTTTGAACCTTCATTTCCTTGGAGACCATCCAAGGTCTTTGCCATCCAACTACCATTTTACATTGTAATAAAATATGTCAAAAATTACATTTATCCAATTGTAAGTTAAATTGCATATGCATTCCACTATGCATTGTGCATTTACATTGTGCATTATGCACTTCCAATGTGCATTTTCATTATGCAAATATGTCAACATTTTAAAGGAGATAATTTCAATGAAGTTTTCACGCCTTCACATGGTGTTGTTTTGTGCCTCATGAATCCCCTCAAACACAAGAGGCAATGCCACCATACACTAGGACAAATTTGGCTTTTGGTTGGTGAGCCTTGCTGTTGGCTTTTTCCCATGGATAAGCCATATGTTTTTCCAAAATCAATTTCCTAGATGACCATGGATTGGTTAAGTTAGAAGACATTTGTCCATTATTGAAAAATATGGTGGAAATGTCATGTGCATGTATCTGCATCATGAGAGTGACCCCAAATATTGAATAATCAAATGAAACTTAATTGAAGGGAACACTATGGGTCTTATAACATAATATGCAATGGGTCAACATCTAGTTATCAACGTTGACCCATTGCTACATTCCAATTGCTAACATGGTTATTTCCATTTTGACATGTTCATATGTTATTGTCATGCATGTCTTCTTTGTGAAAAACATTGTCATGGGTGGAAACTTGCAAGTTGTGGTTCAAAAGGAATTGTGTAACGATCAAGTTGTTGGTGAGATTAAATCACCAATGTTAAGGGTAGAAATGGATGAAAAAGATACAACAAACTTGGAAGTTAACAGTGGCAATGAAGGTGGCATGGAAGAGGTTGTTGTAACAAAGGTTGTGGGAATGGAATCCAAGCTTGTTATGCAACAAAACCACCTAAAGTTTGAATCATAATTGAATGATTCAAATTATGAGTAAATAAAACTATTGCAAGGTCATATATTAAGTAGACCTAAATTTTCCCACATGCAATTAATGTTTGGGCATAATATGCCTCTAGTGGAGTTGTAAAAAATATTTATTTTAATGAAAATCCAATGTTTCAAACACCATGTTTTCATGCACCTTGCAAACATGTTACTTTGGAGGCTATTGGTTGTTTTAATGTAAACAAGTACAAATAAACAAACCCACCATGTATATGGTGCATCCTCCCATGGTGCCACTATAGCCACCACCTTTATTTGGTCCACATCCATACTTAACTCATGGATAGTGACCAAACCACGATTGAACTGCTATTCAACGTAGTGGATTCAAATCATAAACCTACATGCACACAATTTTTCCTCTACAATGAAAGTGTTGTTACCGGACATCATTAAGAATAGTTGGTTTTTTGAGAGTTTGATCAAAACATACATAAATTTTGTCCAATTTCAACATAGCGCTACTAGGTCCCCATTGACACACAAATGACAGTGCAATCCAACATGCATTTTCCACTAAACATCCATTATAATGGAAATGGATGGTCAAGTCCACCTTGGACGCTATTCCATGGTGGTGTTTCCACTCAATAGCTAGTTGGGTGGTATGTGGCAGTGGAATAGGACATAGTTTTCGATAGTGAAATCCATTATCACAATGTTAATTTATCCAAGTTCATAAATTTTATTTGCTTTCACAATATTTGAAATTTAAGTCTTCCCATTGGTTTTGTTAAATACTCTTGTTATTCAACTATTGGAATTTACACAAATTCCATGTCTCCAATATAAACTAACAATTCGAGGGTGCATACTCAAAGTGCACAAGGGGTTGGGGGGTCCAATGTCACCCATACAAGTTATTGTTTTATTACAAATTTTGTGACGTGGTTCAAATTCCATAATAAAATACTAGTATATGGGATCACATGTGTATTTCTTAATGGCTATCATCCATAAAAAGATGTTGAAATGGTAATTGTGCATGGGAAGATTTAACCCTAAACCAAATGGGTGAATTTTTTAAAGGTGTACCACTTAGGATGAAAAGGACCTAGTCCTTAAATGCCGTTTTTTTTTTCCTATATTCGAATTTGCATCAATATTAATGAATAAAAAATGTCAAATACTTTACAATCCAATATTTAGACCATCACAATTTTAGATTCCATCAATATCATTCATTTTGTCTCCTAGGTGTCATAAAATAAAAGTAGACAAAAGTGTATAGAAAAGGTGATGTTGTGACAAAATATTGGTACACCTTAAAAAGATTGGACCCAAATATGAAGTACAAAATTCTAATAATCTTGCATTATATTTATAACTTTAAACTACTTATTAAAAATGAAGTATAAAAGTCTGGTGATAATTCCCTTTTTAAATAACATTTGGCAATTGTGGCTTGAGTTTTTTCTCTTGTATTTTCATTTATCTTTTTGGCAAAACTTTGCAAATAAACCATCATGAAGATAAATGTTTTTGTAGCATCATGCATGTTGTCCCCTCAAAGTACCTTAAAATCCATTTTGCTATAGCTAGGTGAGCTTCTTGGAGTGTTCCAAGATATTATCTTATACAACTAATGGCAAACAAAAAATTTAGCCAAAAATCAATCAAGAAACTTAAAATACCTATGAAGTGATAATATAAAAAGTGATTGACATTCTCATATTTGAATGTCCAATAATGTATTTGTAATCCTTCCATTAAGGTTGAACCAAGGGTACTATTTTCCATTTTGAATCCTCATTGTATGTTTTGCAGACCCTTTCACAATAGAAAAATCTTGTTCAAAATAAGAAAACTTGAAACCAACATATTGTTGCATCAAACTTTTCAACTTCTAAACATGTTGCTTTCTGATCATCAACATATAAAATGACAACATCAAACTAATGATCTCCCTTAACCAATAATACACAAATTATAGTTGGCATTGCTTTTAATCAAACTTTATTACTAAAAAACATTAATATCCAATGCATGCACAAAAACTTGTTTTAGTCCATAAACATGGCTCTCCAAGGTCTATAAACTAATCAATCTTTCTCTAAGACCAAGGATGACACACCCCTAAAGGTTTGTCACAAGATATTGGGGTGAATTATATATATTGGTTTACAAAAGATTTGAAAGTGCTCCCTAGCTCCATTCATTAGGACACAAAGGTTGTTTAGGAGCTATGGGATGGGACTAAGATGAACACAGTATCTTGAGCTCAAGTTGAAATTGATATGCACAAACCAAAAAAGAGAGTAATCCATGCAAATTGGTGCACAAATGAAATATGCAACTCACATGAATTCACAATACACATCATGGCCCAAACTCAGGAGAAGTCATTGCTTTCCTTGTAAATGGTGGTAGGGACTACATCAAAATGGCATAAATTTCCATCACACTCAAGTGGAGGTACTTGGGAATCCTAAAACTACCAAATAAGAATCCCACTCTTTTGCAAGTTCATAACTTTTTCAAATGAATTTTGATTTAAAAGATTTCAATGGAAAAGTTTTATCCGTTGAAAATATCTTTCCAATTTGTATCACAATCTTCAATTGGAAGTAGTTTGACCCCTCAAACAATCAAATAATGGTTGGGAGTTGTTTTGATAATATAATTTTTGACCTTTCTCTTAACCATAATTCCTTCTACATATATAATTTTCTCAATTTGACCATACTAGATTTTTTTCCTTTCCACAACCTTTTCAATGGTTTCAAAAGGGCATAATTTGGAAAGGTTTGATCCCTTAAACCTTGTTCCAAACTTGTGAGACACCTTGGGATTCCAGATGATCCTAGAAACAAGATTTCATTTAGGAGTCTTTGGAGTGCTTCCCTTTGACTCCCACACACTTTCATTTCATGTGGAAATGTATTTTCATTATCGTGTATCACATTGTTGTTTAGTTTTTTGTTGTCATTTTTGGAAGTTGGTCATGGACCCAAGTTAGGGTTGTGACAATGGATCCAAATGATTCTTGCATGGAAACTTCTTCAATTATTATATATTTGAAAAAAAAAATTTCTACATCAATATGACAAATGGTCCATCTCCTCTAGATAGCTTATGCCACCACATCCTTGATAATCACCCCATAATGGTGAGAGCAAATGTTTTTAAAATACCAGCCCATCTCATCTACTCAAACCCATGTATAATTAAATGTGAAATTTGAGTTTTTTCTTTTTCAAATCTCCTTTGGCTTGTTCTATTTTAAACACCCATTTTGTCATGTTGTGGGTGAGGTGATATGTGAATGCATTGAATGCCAAAGTTCTAGTGAAGGAAAGTGGAGTGATAAAGTCAAATATTGAAAAGTCATAAAACATACTTATGTGCAAACTCTTTTATTATGTTTTTCTTTATACAATTACTTGAAACCATAAGAAATAACAAGTACACACTATTGGTGATAGATCATTCTTCCAAGTGGGTAGAATGATGACATAGTCATAAAAATAAAGGTAGGAGGTGCCAAGGTCAAACTCCTTTTCAAATATTGCATTTAACTTGTGACTTTCTTGCATTGATTTGTATTGCTAAACTTTGCAATTTTGTATGTAGATTTCAATCATGTGTTAAGTATAAATAAAAATTTGACTACATCTTGACCTTACATCATGTATATTATGCATCCATGTTCTTTAGCATATAAAAAAATGGAATTTTTTTGTGAAAAAATATGAACATTTATGATTTTGAAGGAAAAATACATTTTTGAACCAAATATCAACAATAAGCTTACATCACACACATATATAAAATAATCCCACAAATTTGAACTTTAAAAAAAAATTAAGTATTAAATAAAATCTTATTATTGTGTTTTCATACCAAAACCAACGTTGTGAAGGATTCACAAAGATTCATCAATGGTTCAATTGTTGGAAATTAATGTGGTTTGTAGGTTTGGGGTTCCAAAGTTTGTGTTGAAATTCACAACAAAAGATGGGTTAGTTTTTTTTCAAAACTATGTAAGATGCACGACATTGATCATTACCGCATGGCACTTGTCACCCATAGTGCAATTGGATGGCAAAAAGGTTGGTGAAGATGATCAAGCATGGTCTTATGACTATGTGAACACTTGTTAATTATGTAAGTGATTGAGATCTATGGTTGTACCATGTCATATTGTTCAAGTATAAGTGTGGGGTGTGTGAAAGCACCATGTTTTCACTTGTCATTATAATAATATGGTGAAACCCAAGGCCAAATGTAAACAACTACTTAGAATTGTTGATTGAAATTATGCCAAATGGGAGCAACATGGAATAATTTGCCACCTCAATGGTTAGTCAACGAAGATATTATAATCAACATGCATTGGGCCTAAGGATTCTATCTTATGAGCATGTGAACATGAGCGATGAACATGTGAGCATGAACAAGTGAACCTAAGTGAATCTTTTTAGGAATATCCCACTAATGTCAACAAAATATTATTTAACATATGGGATGGAATATTTGGTGATGTGGAAAAATATACAACCATGTGTCGTGGATGAACAATATTACATGATTATAAAATGGATGATAAATCAAATGGATAAACTCTCAAATGAACATTGGCAATAAAATTGTTGCAAAAATTTGAACAAAAGAAACATGATGGAATAATTTCACGTTAATTTATCTTGAAAATACAAGACACGAAATGTTTATGCAATACTTCAAGTTATACTTCATATTTCCTTAATATGAATTTTTGCAACATTTAAACCTTTTAATATTTTAAACTAAATCCAAATCAATGGCATATAAACCACTGATAGGTATTTGCCAATCCATATTCTACCCATTCACCACCAAGAAACATGTGCCCATTAGGAATTGAAATAATACTTGACTATAAACCTAGTGACCCACCAAGAGGTATGTGTTGATCCATACACTACCCATTCACCATGAAAAGGCATGTGCCCACTAGGAAATGAGACAATACCAAGTAGCCACATATTAACACAAGTTACATTGTTTATACCATTTCAAGTTATTTGTTATTTTCATTCACATTTTCAACCTTTTGCATCTAACACCATTCTTGCAACTTGTATAATCAAATTGTATTTCCCCCCTTCTACTACTAATTTTCTCGATCTATACCTAAAGTTGCATTTACTCCACCTTTATCGCCTAGCTGAATCCTTTCTACTTTTACCACATGTTTGCAATCATGAAATTTCTATTCTACAATGGGAAGAAGAAAATTGACACCAAATGTCACATCAAACATGGTAAATACATCATTTATAATCCTATATTTTGATCTAATATGGACTAAAACATGTCATAAAACTAGTACTAATAAAATTTGTTCTTTCAGATCTACTTGTATCTAGTTTCAAAATTAAAATCTAGTAATGAAAGTATGGTAACAAACATCAAAACAACAATTCTAATTATGGAAGTGAAGCTTTTTCCAAAAATCAAAGTGTTTTTTTTCATGCTCCATCAAAACTCAATATTTTACAATGATACCATCTCTTCTTCTTCTCCAAAGATATTCCTCAAAAAAAACAGTCTTATGTTCTATTCAAATTGAAATGGTGATAAAAACTATATAATCTAACTAGGAATTCCTAAAACAATAACTAAGTAAGTATAAATATATTAACTAATTATTACCATCAATAACTACTCCCTTAACATTACCCCACTCGTACTCTAAATTATATATTGGAATTATGGATCAAAATTTTGTTAAGAAAACTAAATCTAAAGTTGTTTTTGATCCTATGATCAAAAATTTAATGCTATGCTAATTGCACTATAGTCTAAACTATCTATATTACAATTTGCTCTGTCTGTGGATGTTGTACTTTAAATTGAAGCAACGTCTAATCCTCTATTACATATAAAGTTTGTTGTTGTTTTTCTAGCGCCTATGTTGACAACTATACAATTGTTTGATGATGTGTTGTTATTTGCTCTTGTGATTGCAACTCTGATGTCACATGTGGTTGTTGTGATTACAAATTTGATGTAATTTAAGTCTGTTTTAGCTATTACAACTTTGATGTAAGCTAAGTTTGATCTCGTTGAACTTCATGAATTCTACATTCTTTAGTTTGTATTTGCTCCCCTATTTCTATGGCTACAAATGCATACTCCTAAAAACTAACTTCTTACGCAATAAATTTTATTAGTTCTAAAGTCTGTTTTGATGCATGTCTCCCCACCAACCTCCCTCTTAAGGCTATCCTTCCCTCTTTCGAGATCTTTTGGTTGTTCTTCTAATGTTCTTGTACCTAATGGTCCTACACCATTAATATTCCTTTTGTTTTTTTTTCATACGAGATTTTTGGTTTTGGAAAGAAAATAAAAAGTTCATATTCAAATGTTGACATGACCTTTCACTACACCAAAATGTGTTCTAATTCACTTTGGGTTTCATTAAATTTTGAGTGAATTTGGACATTATTACCATGGTGAAATATGACCTTCGATTAAAACAAAATGCATTCCAGTTCATTCTAGGTTTCACTAGATTTTGAGTGAATTTGGACATTATTACCATGGTGAAATATGACCTTCCACTAAAACAAAATGCATTCCAGTTCATTATAGGTTTCACTAGATTTTGAGTGAATTTGGACATTTTCACCTTAGTGAAATTGGTTCATTAATATTTAGTGAAACAAGGTTACTCTCAAATGAAATACAAATTTACCAAGCCATTCATTTACTAGTTAATTAACTAGGCAACATGGAAATCAATTAAATTTTAATTAATTAATATATAATATTATTGATGATTTCATGATTTTCAGCTTATGAATTATTGACACTTGTTATTACCTAAGCTAGGTTAAAAACCTAACCTAGGTATGTAAGTCATGTAATCAACCTAAACACCTACTTTAAATAACTAAATAGGAGAATATTCGGTCAACTTACCATTATTAACTACGCACACACCACTTGTGAAATTTGATCCCTTGTTTTTTATAATGAAAGCAAACACTCGTACCATCAAGCCACCCAATTGTTGTGAAATATGTTACAATACATTCTATTTATCAAATATTTCATTTTAAACATTACAAAAATATAAACTTTGAAAATTCAAATACACTACTAGCAAATGCGTCCTTGTTCACTTTGGGTTTCTCTAGATTTTTGAGTGAATTTGGACATTTTCACTTAGTGAAATTGTTTAACCCCCTAATGAACGCGGACCAGTTGCTACGGACATGACTTGTTTCATTAGTACCTAATGAAACAAAATTACTCTCAAATGAAATACAAATTTATCAAACCATTCACTTGTTAGTTAATTAACTAACCAGTATGGAAATTAATTAAATTTAAATTATTTAATACATAATATTATTAATAATTTCATGATTATTAAAGCATATTATTTATTGACACGTGTCACTACCTACGCTAGGTTAAAAACCTAACATAAATAGGTAGGCCACGTAATCAACCTAGGGACCTAAGCTTACAAATTTCATAACAAAATATTCGATCAACATACCATTGTTGACCACACACAACACCCCATGAGGTTTGATCCCTTGACCTTTGGAGCGAGGGCCAACATCTTTACCATCAAGCCACCCCACTTGTTGTGATAATATGTTACGTTACATTCTATTTATCAAATATTTCATTTTAAACATTACAAAAACATAAACTTTGAAAATTCATATCTTATTGAGATTTTGTTCAAATGAAATGATTCGAGTTTACT
>Ga0116227_10003842_pt1 | contig 33017 bp, 16 predicted proteins | sample S1TSphgellanicum_FD_89693 | JGI IMG/M metagenome (GOLD analysis project Ga0116227, IMG submission 89693) | Host-associated microbial communities from peat moss isolated from Minnesota, USA - S1T2_Fb - Sphagnum magellanicum MG | ecosystem: Host-associated > Plants > Peat moss > Unclassified... | reverse complement strand
TCTTTACCCGCGAATGTTTACCAAATTACATTGGTTGATCTATAAATTTTTTAAAAATTCTTTAAAATTCTTGCTTCTTTGGGCTTCCATAACATTCTCGCACCAAGAATGTCATAACTATGCATTTAGGTAGCCATTAGACAACCAAGGAAACCCATTTATATAGGCCCTTTAGTGACCTTTAAAAATAACCTAGGTAGCCCGTAGGTACTTTAAGTAACCTAAGGAACCCTTAAAATTGACATTTATAACTAGTTTAGACAACCTTTAAATAAGCCCCTATTTGCCCCAAATAATCCATGTAAGTAGGCACATAAATATTTTAATTAGTTTAACCAACCATAAGGTAGGTCACTAATTAATTTAGGTAGCCCCTATTGAGCTCCTAGGTAGCTTAGGAAATCCAAATAGGTGTACCTTAATTAGTTTAAATAGCCTTTAGGTAGGCCTTTAGGTACCTTAATCTAGGTAGCCCCTAGTAGTTTATAGGTACGTACCTTAATTAATTTAAATAACCTAAATAACCTCTAGGTAACCTAAATAATCCCTAAGTAGCCTAAGTAACCTACATAGGTTAAATGTTAGTTGGATGAAAAGTTGATGTTAGTTACAACTTGATGTGATTTTAACTAAATGCCACATCATGTTTTTTGTGACTAAAATTGTATGCAACATGTGCAAGGCAATTAAAGGAATTTACAATCACATGCCACATTTTTTATTAAAAAAATCATAAACACTAGTAAAAATTGGCCAAAATATAACCACTTTATTTGCAACTACATGCAATTATTAATCACTTGCGACTACCTTTGGACATTTTTGAAACTATTTCTTATGTTGATCATATTTGCAACTACATTGTAACTAGTTTGTGATTATTTTGGTTTTCATCTTTCCATGTGAACAACATTTTAGTTTGGTTTTCATCCAAGAAAAACAACTTATGTCCCATTAGTTCCAAATGTGACCAATTTAGTGCAACCTTAAGAATATACAAAGATGTATTTTGTGTATTCTAAGGAATATAGTTAGACATATGAAGATTTACAAATATATATTTTGAATGTATATGAATGAACATATTACATATGTATTCAAATATTATTATTAGCATAAATGGCTTTGATATTATGGTTACACTACATGTATATTTTGAATATATTAAAAAAAATTATTAGATATTTATTAAATATATTGTGCCCATATTACAAATTTATCCAAGTTATTTATTATACATCTTAAAATTATTACAAATGACATTTATTAATACTTGGGTTCTGTGTTATTATGCATTACCAATGATGATGAAATAAAAATAAATAAATAAGGGTTTACATTTGAAAACTTTGTTATTTTTAGGTATATATATAATTCAAATTGTACAAAAGGCCGGCCAATTACCATCCAAAGGGAGATTTAATTATCCACCCCTATTTTTAATTCATTGAAATTTTGGAAGCAATTAAGGTGGATAAACATTAAATCAACTAACCAAGTGTGGATTAAATCCTCGAATTAAGTATTTAAAGGAGAAGTTTTTATTGGAAACTAACTTAATCTCCCAAAAAAAAAAAATGTTAATCTCTTGAAATAATCTCAACATATTCAAATGAAATAACACATATATACATTTGTATGAAATTACATGTAAACATGTGTATGAAATTGGAAAGACACAAATATTCAAATTTTTTTTTGAAAGGACACAAAGATTCTAAGAAACATTGAAAAAAATTAAAGAGATTTGTTACTCTTTTGATATCTTAAGATCCATAAAGACATTTTGAAACATTACAACTTGTAAAATTTTTGAGTATTTTGAATATATTAAAATTTTATGTGGGATATTTACTAAATATATTATGCCCATATTAAAAGTTTATCCAAGTTATTTTATTATACGTCTTAAAATTATTAGAAATGACATTTATTATTATTTATATATTTTTAATTACATATACTTTTTTTAAAATTTAAAAACTACTTAAGTTACTACTTCAATTAATAAATTTACCATATTTTATCTATATAATTATTTAAAAAATTTCCTGAAATGATTACTAAATAAATCTAATAGATTATTATGTTATTATTAAATTATTTTCAAAGGATTAATGTACTTATTACGATTTAATTTTTTATTTATCAATAAATTAGAAAGTAATTATCATAAATCATAATAGCTATAACAAGTGACATAATAATATATATAATAATAATAAAATAGCTAACCTAGGCTTGTTACAAATTACATTATTATTATGATTATAAGTAATCAATTATGAGTATTACTACATTATAATAATTACTGAAACATAATTTTTATTTTCAATTTTATTATTTTATTATTTCACAAAAATTATTGTAATAGTTAGTACGGAAATCTAATAAATTATTATACAAATGTAGGAATTATTTTCAAAGTAAAAATATAATTCTAAAAAATAAAAAATATTTATTTTGATAGGTCATAAATAGCTATAATGAATGAATTAATACTATGAAAAAAAAAAGGGGGCGGGGGCTACCAACTAGCTACAATAATAATTCAATTAATGTCACTATTATTGTTAAATATATATTTTTATAATTATTAGTAACTATAAAAATGAAAAAATAATGGGAATAATTATAATAAAATAATTAGACTAGGTTAGGATTTAATTATATTATTATTTTTCAAAAATTAGTACTTAAGATTTATAATTAATAGTTAATAATTAACTAATAATTTCAATATGAGTCAAATAAAGTTAAGTAAATTGGTTGATAAGGTAATTTAATATATAATTATAATTTAATTTTATTACTGTGTATTTAGCTAATAAATTTATTAATATTTAACAATAATTAGTAATATAATTAATTTTTTAATTATATTATGATGTATTTGAAATTTATTGATGATTATTATTATAAATATTTAATTAGTTAATTTATTAGCTGGTTAGTTAGTCATTTACTTACTTAATTATATAATTTACAAAAGTCAAAATGAGGGTAAAAACATGAGATAAATTTCTTGGTTGTAAATAGTTTGCAACTAAACATTTTTAGTTGCAAACTATTTGTAATTAAAAATTTTTTGTTATATGTTCTGGTTTCATTCTCATCTTGAAAAGTATATACTCAAGTTTTTTTGTTTTGCATTTTCATATTTTAAAACATGGGTATATGGGAAGAGCCAATAAAAAAGGCTTAACCTAAAATAAAATGTAAATATTTATGTACTTACACCTAACTACCAACTTCCATAACTTACCTACCTACTTAAATAGGTATTGGGCCTACGTAGCTAAGTAGGTCATCTCTACATAGGTGTTTAACCTAGATGGGTAGTTAAGTAGTTAGGTATTTAGTTTGACCTACATACTTAAATATTGATTTAAATTTATTTTGAACAAATTCAATTAATATGCCATATGGAAAAATTATATTGCACCACATGTGACAATCTAAAACCATCCAAACATAATAATTATTTTTAATTATTAGAAGTTGGAACATGTGGCAACACATACCTTATCCTCAATGTTCACCAAAATAGTCGCATCCTAGTTGTAAATAATAGTATGTGCATGACCAATCAAAATGTATTTCGTTGATCTTTTATTTTCATCCAAAATTCTTTGTTGTTTGCGAGTAGTGTCACATGCGACTTGTCCAACTCAACTACTAAGATTTTAATTGCAAATGTCATCTATAATTAAAAACTAGTCACAAGGACTAGTTGCAAAAAGGCCATTTTCTATTAGTGAAATCTAGTTGTTAATATGCAAATTCCTTGTAATGTTTAAAATCACATTCCATAATTATATTTCAAAAATTCATTACTATATGTGTACTGCCTATTTATTGAATTTCATCATTATCTACATATTAATATTCAAGTTGGAAATTCTAATCCATAATTTTTTTTTGTCATTAAAACAATTTTACCATACATTTGTGGGATTTCAATAGATTGGTACACTATACAAAAAGTTCAATGTGATGGAAAAAGTGAGCCACCTTATCTTGTAACTACCTCCTACAATAATTATTCTTTAGTTGATCACCATTGCCACTTACAGTAGCTACTCTTCAACTCATCACCATTGTCACATGTAACCCTATTAAGCTTATTGTTATCACTATTAAAGTTCTTGTGCCTTAACTCATCACCATTGCCACTTGCAACAATTTTTGAAATTTTTTTTTTCTCTTTGCCCTTTCTCTCTTTATTTTTTTCTTTCTCCTTCTAGTGTGTGTTTTCACCATCATGTAAGAGGAGCTCAGGTTAAAGACGATTGACACCATCACCACTTGTAAAAGGTCCAAGGAGAAGATGAGATGGCTTGGACTTTTCAAAGTTTTTTCTCCCCTCTCACCTTTATTTATTTTTATTTCTTCCGTTGTCACTTACATCAGCTCATAAGGTCCCCTCTCTCTCCTCTTTCTCCTCCATAACCTCCATAACCCTTGTCCCTTCATTTGTTCTTGTTGAGTGGAAGGTTATAACATGGCTAAAATATGCCCAAGAAGTTGCACAATTATTGCCATTCTAAGTTGCATAATAGTTTTTAGGTGTTCAAATGTGATTCCAAGGCCAAACCATCTACAACCTAGATGATGGGCTTGGAACCACATTCTAAAATTGTTGTGAATTGTTCACCAACAACCCTAATTATAATAGTAGACCACTCTTGGTTGGACTTGGCTCTATCCTCCTTTTCAATGTTTGTTTGAATCATTCACTCAATTTCGATAAATGCAATTTGGACTTATTTGGATCTTTTCTCCTCCTTATCCATTATTTTAAGTTTTCTAATTTTGTTTGTAACTTTCTTATCCATTGCCTTTTGTTTCAAACTACCAAATATTGGTTTGATGTGACCACATGCGAATTGGAATAGTCTACTAATGACTCTTTGTGATGAGTTCTCCTTGTTAACAATTTTGGCAATGATAGTAGGTCCACCAATGGAGGAGGTCCTTCAGTTTGACTTGGAACACTTAGGTTGTTTAATTTAGGATTAAGATCTTCCAAATTCACCACTACTTGATCTTGTTCACAATTGTCTACTGAAATATTAAAATTACGTGGCATTTGTATATAATAACAAGGTGTGGGTGAAGAAAAACACTCCATTATTGTAAGAGGTATTGTAAGCATTGCTTAAAATGTACTAACAACATTCAATAGGTTTGTGGTTGCTTTAGTTTCATCCCTAGTGTCATTGGTTTGATTTGTTGAATTTCAAGGGTAAAAGTTTTCATGGTCCTCTTCTTTTGTTGTTATAAACACTTCATTCAAACCAAACTTTTCACTTATAGCAACAAGTTTCAATTGTTAGATTCCACATGCCCTTAACCCTAATTATATATATATATATATATATATATATATTAAGAAGGTTTCCAAAACTTGTCCACCCATTTTGTGAATGTGGTTTTGTCCAATACAAAATAATTGTTGACAACCACAACAAAATTTCTCTCCCTTTTAAAAACATTTTTGAATAATTTAAAGCAGCTCACATTTAATGGTTAGAGCAATATGATGTATGTGAAAGTAAGGTCACCATGTTCAATCCAAATTCAATTGCTTATTCAAGTGCTTTCATCACAAATTTAGCATGCGACAGATTAATAATGAAAATTGTGTTCGTTCATTCATAGGTTTGTACATTTTATACACAAATATCATGCATTGAAAACACATTTGATAAATTTGTGTGTCAAGTGTGTTTTCAATGTACGATAGTAATATGTGAAATGTATGAATTATGAATAAACTAATGTTACATGAATTTATAAATTGTGAAATGCTAAGCTTGTGATGTTTATCGTGACATGTATGTAACCCATGCCCATCTAGAATCAAAAGATGATAATTCTATTGCAAAATCCCCTCCATGACAAATCTATTGGAAAAAAATCACGCCTTGTAGAGATATGCAATTATTCAAGTTTTTTTTTACATGGCCATGCATGTTCCCCATCCTACATAACTTTATGTAGTCTTCCCACATCCTTTCACCTTTGAAAATATAAAAGGCAAGCAAAGTTGCCCTTGTCATTAACATCACAATTAACAATCAACCATTCTTAGGACTTGGGGATGGTGTTATAAATGTCATGGGAGCCCCACCTAGCCAAAACCTAAGCATTAAAATATTGCCACCCTACTTGAACCCCTATTTCATTTGAATTCCAAATGTGGTTCAAAGGGTACTTATGTTGTGTGTATAAATTTTCCAAGTTAAGGTAGAAGGTATGGCATGCTTAGCTAGTTACCCCACTTTCCCTAGAAGCTTGTAGCCCTTTTACAAGATGAACGTTAATTTATTTTTGGATGTTTTTTGAACTAATATCATCAACTACCTTTTAAAATACCAGTTGGGAACAATGCATGGGGATTTGCTTTGTGTAATTTTAGCAACCTTCAATTTGAATTATTGAAGCTTGATGGAGAAGCCAACCTTTTGCATGTTCAAAACCAAGGTGATTATTGCTCCATCCTTTTCATTGTTTAGCACATGTTGTAAACCCATTTTCCTTGCACAAGTTGTAGCCGACATGTAATTGCATGCAACAATATTTGAATTATATATATGGAATTATCATACAATTCATACAATATGGTTATACATTTGTACATCCATGATTAGTTGCATCCTTCTAGTTACACATGCAACTATTTTGATGACCATATAATTTATGACTCATATTAAGGCTATGACCATTGAAATTTGGACATGCAATTTGGTGGGTAAATAGGTACCTATGGAGGTAGGAAGGTAGGCCACATAAATAACTTAGGCTAGATTAGACACCTAAGCTAAATATGTAGGTTTAACATAATCCTATGTTTTTGGTGATTAGCCATGGGTTGAGCCTCTTCTATTGGCTCATCCCAAATGGCACTTGGCACTTGGTTTGTAAACATTTTTTCACACACCTAATTATGTATTGTGAAAAATTGGAATGAAGGACAAAACATATGGGATAAAAAAATTAGTTACAAGCATGACCAACCTAGTTACAAGCTACATGCAACTATTACCTAATATCCATGTTATATTAACTTAATTTACCTATTAGCTATTCTAATTATATTATAGGTAATAATAGCTAATAGATAACAATATTATTTACCATATTATTAGTCTACATATACTGAATAATATTAAATAATTATACTATTATTATCATTAACTTTATGCATAGTTTATTTAACATAATAATCTTACACTACTGATACCTACTAATTTATTACTCTTGAATATTTTTTAAATAATATTATTATAATATTATTGATAATTATATTGAAGTAATAATTCAGAATGATATTGAATAAATATATTATTATTACTATTATCCTTATTGATAGTTTATTTAACATAATAATTTTGTATTGCTGATATTTATTAATGTATTTTCTATTACTATTAAAATAATATTAGTATAATATCATTAGTGGTTACAATGAATAAACTATTATTATTATTATTTATTATACTGAAATATTACATCTTATGAAATAATAATATAATTTTCAATATTATTTGTAACTAATAGCTAACGTAGGCTAAAGTATTTATAGTCTATTCATAGATATATTAACAAAATTAATAACATTATATTAATATTGAAATGATGTTTAACAAAAAATCATAATTATTATAAAAATAACTTTATTAATGTAATTAATAGTTATTCTACATATAATAGTTTATATAATTATAACTATCGTCAATTGTTATATGGCTTAATTAATTATAATAATATTATAATTATAATTATATATTAATTTATAATAGAATAAGCTAACTATTATAGCCTATAATTAGTTATAGGTGTACTAGGTTAATTAGACTACGTTTATGTTACTTAATTTAGGTTATATATAGTAATATTATATCTTTAAATTTTTGTTACACTAGTTTAGGCCATTATTTTTAGGATATGTGTTTATTTTATACATTAATAGTTGCACATAGTTGCAAAATCATTGATCGCAAACACTTTTTTTTCTAATTAATTATATTCACTAAAGCTTTATAACATTTGAATGTTCAATGGTGAATGAAATTGAAATTATTGAAAGTTGAAAATTTTGGGCAATGGATGAATTTTGGATAATTTTTCAACTTCTAGAACTATTTTCATTTTCATCCATTCTCCATTTTTTTAAAAGTTCAACTTCTTTCGATTCATATGTTGTTTCGATTATTTGGGTTCGCACGTGTGTAGCCAAGTAGTTAGGTTAAAGGGTGGGCTATGGTTTGGTTTCAAAAAAATTCATTAGAATTGAGTGCAGTTGAAACTAGCTTAGAAAGGGATTGTTCTAAAATCGCATAGGAATTGACCTACCATTGTGACTAAAGTGGTCTTTTTATTTGATTAATAAATAGTGAACGATTTGGTTGGTTGAAATTTTTACCTAAATTTAAACCATTTTTTTGGATTATTACAAAAAAATACGTTTTAGGTAGGTAGATAATAATTAAGTTTAGATAGGTTTTTGAAAGGCAAATAGGTGTAGGTAGATAGTAAGCTTAAACTAGCCTAATTTACTTTATTTAACTTAACCTACTTAACTACCTTAGTCTAGCCTACTTATCGTGCTCCTTTAAGCATGCCTATACATTACCAATATAAAATATTGAACCCTTCAATTTCACAATAATAAACCAATGTTTGACCAATGGATTGAACCTCCAAAAGATGACAATTTTTTTTATTTTGCATATTTATTTCACAACAATATTTATGTAGGTAAGTAAAATAAGTAATTAGTAAGTAAATTGGAGGTAATGGTTAGTGGGTAGGTTGCAAGATGATACATAGGTAAGAAGGTAAGAGGTAAGTACGTGGTACATAGGTACATTTAAATAGGTAGATAGGCTTAAACTACTTACCTATTTAAGGCTACCTAGCTAGCTTAGGTAATGCTAGGTAGGTAGATAGCCTTAAATACATAGGTAGGTAGGTAGGTAGCTAATTTCTTATTAATTAACATAGGATGTTCAATTTGACTAAAAAATCATTGATCATTTTGATCAAGGTGGTCATTTTTTTGTTAAATTTAAATCAATGTCCAATTTGATAAATAATTAAATAAGTCATTTTAATCAAGTTCATTGATAAAACAATACACATGTTATTTGATTCATGGACCTATAGTCAAAATGGACATGTTCATTAGTAAAGGTGGACGAGGTAATCAACTTTAATAACTTAAAAAATCATGAATTGTAATAGTGTATAGATTAATTTTTTAAAATAAGCTAGTTTGTGTTAATTTTCTATTTTATTTTTTTATAATATATATTTTTTCTTGGAATTAAACTTCAAATTTTTTTGTTTTTTCCATTATCCATTTTGATGTTTTGGATCTTGGAATTGTAACCATGAATTGAAACCTATCTAATTTGAAATAATAAAAATAAAACCACCTCTTAAATTAAAAAATGAAACTAAAATTCTATTCACTTTTGCAAAAACAATAGGACTCAAACTAAATTAGAACCGATCCCATGAAAATTTTAGGAATTGGGGGCTACTTCTAGAACCAAGGAACCACCCAACACTAGTTCACACCTTTGTCAATTCCATTGTTCAAGCTTGTTCAACCTCCTAATTTTGAGTTCTAAGAATAATTTTCCCATTGTCCAACTTCTTCAAGCTTGTTTATCCTTTCATTTTCAAGGCCAAGTTCTTTGGGCTCATCCCTTGTTTAAACATTTACAAGGAGTTGGACCAACTTTTCTTTTGGGGGGTCCAACTTTTTCTTTTTTTTTTTGGGAACACAACAATATGGGGTAGAGGACACTATGGGGCTTTCACTTATTTTGCAACAAGTTCGAACCTGGGACCTTTGTGGCACCAAACAAAGGTTGTACCACTAAGCCATCACCCTTGGGGTATTGGAATGACTTTTTTCAATTCATTCATTTTTTAATTTCACCCATCTCTTTATGAAAATTGGACCAATTTTCATCCAACTTTAATAGGGGTTCCATCATGGTTGGGGTGTTAAAAATAAATCTTATTTACAATATTCAATGGATCCCTTCAATTAGACATGTCCTTAAAATTTAATGACACATTCATATTAAAATTTATTTTATTTTTTCATAAATACATACATTACTAAGCTATTATTATTTTATTTTTCATTATTATAAATTTATTTAATTTAAATAAATAAAAATTTTAATTTTAATTTTAAATTTTTTTTAAAAACCTCTAGTTCCATATAACACTTGCCTTATGCTTTACAAGGGGTAAGATGGCCCACAAGTGAGAGAGACTCCCAAAATGCAAGGCTAAGCCTCAGCTACAGCCATTGTCGGAGGTACCTTATTTTGAGAATGCCCCCACCTTGGGACTTTACCCTTCTACACTTTTACACTTGGATCCTACGATCTGTCTGTCACATTAAAGGTATGAAGAATACTTTCATGTTGGGCATCATCTGAGTTTGTGAACTTTTAGCATGAGGGACTAAATAGTCCGAAGAGAGCCCATAAGCATTTTGCAGCAAAGCTAGAGATAAGTTGTTGTGAGAGGAGGACACATAGCATTTCATAATATACAAGTTTCTTAAAAAAATGTGAGAATGTGCCTTCAAAGTCATGTTTAGGCCACATCAAGAGCTCCTGAATCTAAAATTGTACATGAACTTTTAGGGAAAAAAGGTTGAAATCTGTTTATGACTTGTCAAACTCTGGAAATGCCACCACCTTTCTCAACACACACAAACTGGAAATATTTTTTTGTGTGTATATGAACAAAACAAATTGTGTCGCCCAACCCACATCACCCAACTCAGCCATGCTAAGGTAAAGTGACCTCTCGATTGAAGAAGTGTATAAAAGGCACCACGAGAGTACTTCTTTCTATTGTAGATGACAACAAAAGCGTGTGATAAATCACTTGCAATTTGTGCACCCATCATTTGCCACAATCACCTACAAGAGAGAAAGTCGTCCATCTTACATTGTCATCTTTGGGAATCATGCATGATATTTGTAACAAGTTTTACGAATTAGTCAGTTGACGAATATAAGTTACACACACACACACATACATACATACACTTTTGTGAAGAGAAAGGAGCCACAATTCCTTTCCCCCATCAGAAAAAAGCAGCATTTACACATGGCATCATACCAAGGCCAAACTTAAGGTCAACTTACAAGGGTCATATGTGTCAATAACTAACAAACTATGACTTGCCACATACCCTTCCCCCACCTCCACTACAGAGACAAAAACCCAACTAAAATGCAACTCACAAGCCCCTTTTGTCTCATGGGTGCAAAAGGAAGAGCACACCCCTTGTACTCGCCGGGTATCGCCACAATTTATTTATTTTTTGGTACAAAAAAAAATTTACAGTGACAATTTTTACACCAGGTAAAAAGCCCTGAGGGCAGGGGCAAAAGTTGATACCCTCCCAACACCGGTACATACCCGGGTGGTCCCGTCAGGCTGCAGCAGCAGCAGCAGCAGTAGCAACTGTTCTTTTTCATTGTTCGAAGACAAGTTGACGCCCTCTTGCTTTTGTTGCTCTTCTTCTTCTTCTTCTTCTCCTCGTTGCTCTCCATTTGCTGCCCGACATATGTCATGCTCCTCTCTCTTCGCATCGCTTCTCTCACCTCTGCAGCTGCTTTCCATTTTCCATCTCCCACTGCCTTTCCTTCTAAAACGACTCTCTCTGTCTAGCATTCTCGTCCCTATCGGTGGACGTTTGTTGCTGCTACTTCATCCTCTCTCTCTCTCTCTCTCTCTCTCTCGCGGTTTGGCTCTTTCTTCCTTGCAAGCTTGCTAACTTCTTCCACACTTATCGCGCTTCCTTTTTTTTTTCGGGTCTTTTGAAAGAATGTTGTTCAGCAATTCCGGTGTCTCTCCATTATTATTATTGAAGCATCTTGGTTAAGTTTGTACAGGTGAACATTTCTACGGAAGAGCATCCCGGATTGTTGCTTTGTATTCAACGGATCTGGATTATTGCGTTGCATTCGGCGGATGCGGATTATTGCTTTGCCTTCGGCGGAACCGGATTGTTGCTTCGCATTCGGCGGATAGACTTACTTGTAAGTGCTCGGGAGTGTTTTTCCCCGTTGCATCTATCTGTTTTGTATTTGCCTGAAAGTCGCATAATAATATAGCGTTAGTGTTTTGTAGACTGCGAATCAAGTTCGGTCTGAGAGAAAGAATTACTCGTGCGAGATCGTGGATGTATTAGGAACATTCGTACTTGGTTTGTGGACATGGTTCTTAGCAATAGTTTTTGGTGTTTTTCATTGCTTTTCTATGGCCAAATGTTGTCTTTGGGAATCCGGTTACAACAATCTGAAGGTTGGAATCTTGGAAGAAGCTCAGGTGCATCAGTATTGTATGAAATGAGGAATAGAGTGTCTCAGTGTCCAGCAAGCAAGTTGCTATCCTTAGTCTTCCCAGGGGAAAAAAGTGTTGAACATCATCTTCTGCAATTTCGAAGATCTGGTGAAGGATTGTCTGTTCCCCGAACTTGAATTGACTGACTAAATCAGAAAGGAGGGAAGTGTATTGCCTGTTTTATACGGGTAAAAATGCAGAGAAGTTAGGACATCTTTCCATTAGGCTGCTGTGATCACATCAGCTCTCCTTTATGTTTTTCCAACAAGCTGTGCTCATAGTCATCTCACAGCTCTACCGGTCAAGTATTGATCAATTGCTGCTTGACAAATTGCAGAAGGTGTGAGAGCTGCGTGTCAAAATGTGACCCACCATACAATGACATTCGTCCTTTTTTTTAATGAGAATATGTGTTCCCAGAGTGCCTAACATGATTAATTACATATTTTCACCATACTTGTAGCTCTCCAATGGAAAGTGATTGTTCTTGTAGAAAAAAACAGTGGCTTTCCATTAGGTTGCTGTGATCGCAGCACACTATGTGTAACTGTGATTGCAGCAGCCTAATGGAAAGAGACCCTTAATGGTACTTTGTAGAACTGGAGAAGATTGTGAGTTCAAGAAAGCAAGCATTCAATCGAGCTTCTTCAATGTATTTCAGAGGTTGCATTACTGCTAATTCTCTATTTCTTTCTCATGCCCAGAAAATTGTCTTATGCGGAGGAACATGGTTTATTTAATTATGGTGTTCATTTGCAAATTTTCTAGGTGCAACATTTGGTAAATCAATACTGCTACAAGCATGCTTCGACGATTCAACTCACTGATAAAGATCCCCAAGGTGCAGCATGAAGCAGTTGAGAATGTGCATCTGCGGCCTGCGTCCTCTGTGGATTCAGCTTCCTTCAGACCACATTTGTCATACGGAGAGGCTTTGGACTCCTTTCAAATGCCACAGGCATGGGTCCATGGAGCAGAACCAGGGGTTGGACAGACCTCCAAAACCCACCAGACTGACCAAGGTGGAGATTTGCAAGAGAACAATAGACTGCCTGTAATTCAAGTGACGAAGCCAGGGGCAGGGAAGGATGGAAAGGAAGATAGAAAGAAAGAATCTGATGATGCAGGGGACTTTAGAAAGCCTTTTTTGTCTGTAAATAAAGCTGGGTATGAACACCTTGATCCAAGTGACACTTCCTTCAGTGCATTTGAAGGGGAGACAACACAGCTGGAATTACAAAGTGGCAAAGAGTTTACATTCCCAATTTTGGGAATTGAGCAGAAGATCAGTAATACTGTATGTGCAGTAGGAGATCAAGTGGACAGTGGATGCACAACAATAGATATCTCCGATGTTGACACAGGAAAGCCAATGCATTTGGCACATATTCAGAATGGTTACAATATGGGCAGAGTAGGTGGTGGTCCAGATCGCACAATCAGCAATTTCAGTACTGACAGCATGGTTGAATGCTGCAGGTCAGTGATAATAAGCCTGTCAATTTTTCCCTTTCCATACTGTGTACATTGCATCTGCACAGCAATGTATTTGTGTACATTGTTGCTGTTTCTCTTAATGTCATGATTCTCCAAGTTACAGATTGACTGGGGATCTCCTTACCTGCCATGTTTTATCACTGAGCTGGGATGCATGATCTGAAGTGTTCTAGGCTGAATGCAGAATATGCCAGCAACACACAGAAGAACAAGTGATTGAATTGGGATGCTCTTGTCGGGCAGAACTGGCTAAAGTCCACCGGTCCTGCATTGATCAATGGTTTAGCAACAAAGGCACCAACATGTGTGAAGTTTGCCAGTACGCCTCATCTCCTCTCTGTATAGTAGAATGTAAATTGTGCAGGTTGGCTTTTGCTTAGCTTGCTTGCATGTTCTCTTCTTTTTACTGATATATGGTCTTGATATTTTCCTCATTTTCCATATCTGAAAGAAGGCCTAAAAAGTATATGTGTTGTGGCAGGCATTCTGCAACAAATATAACCCCTCCCTCAACGCTTCCCACTGTATGTTCAAGTCCATGGTGCTTACACCCCAGTATTATGATATGAGTTCCAGTGGTTGCATGGATGCATGATCCTCCAATGAAATGTATCTCATATGTTGACATGATCTTCATGGTCTGTGTTGCAGCCTCAGTTCTGGGCGTGGAGAGTCAGGGCTCCAAATGCAATGGGAACCATGGAGCTACAACAAAGAGGACGAAGGGTAGGGCTTTTCTCCAGTAGGCACACTGTCACACAACTAGTGCTGTGGACCATGTTGAAGCGACACCCATGCTCAATTATTGTGTTTGTGATTTTGTTGACTTTTGTGACATTCCTCTTTGTGGATGTCATTCAGACTTGAACCTTTGGACATGCTGCACTGCCTGATGGATTCTTGCTAAGCAAGCTGTCACTCACGTTTAAACAATTTCTTGTATGTTTGTGTGGTTAGGCTCGTGTTCGCACTTTGTGGGTAGCGATGCTGATCCTGCTTGCTGCCCTCCTGTTTGATATTCTCCTCACTGTCTTCCTTGGTGCTACAGCTATTCCTGTAAATATCATTATTGGTACTCTCTCAACCATCCTCTTCACTCTGTCTCTAGCTGGTTCTGAATGCGAGATGGAGAGAATGGCAAATGAAGAGTATAGAGAGTTCCAGTCCATTTGGGAATCAATTCAATTCAATCACATAAATTCTACTGAGCATATTACCAATCTTTGCATTAATAAGGCAGTAAAGCACATGTCTAACTGAAAGGATCAATTGATGAATGTATTTAGCTCAGTCTGGAAGCTATAATGCCTGTCATTTTTGCACGCATTGTATTTGATCCAGCTTCACTTGCTTTATGCATTGAACACACATGTATCTCAGTCTCCCTGCTACATCAAACAATCACTGCTTTTTCTTAACTAGCTGGCTGAAAACTATCAAGAACAGAACAATCTCTGGTGTCATGTGATATGAGTAAGTAAGAGAGAATTTTCCTAAGTTGGTAGAGTGCTGTTTCCTGTATGTAAGTTTTCTTGGGGCACTGGATAAGAGTTGCCAGAGGTTTAACAATTCAGCTGCTATGTTTCAGGTGTACTGGTTGTCCTGGGCTTGGGTACTGCTGCACGTCTCATGCTGGGATGCTGCCGAGAGAGAGTAGCTCGCCGCAATATTCAGCGAATGGAAATTGCACCTATGATTGATGGCCCATACACAATTGGTCAGTCTACCCAGCCACAGGTACATTCTCTCAAGGATTGTTCTTTCCAAGGATTCTTCAAAACATCACTGTGTACTTTGTGGCTAAGACCTCTAAGATTGATCTTTAAATAATTGAGTAAAGGTTCTGAGTTAATCTCAACCTCACCGAGTGGCATTTAAGAAAGCTCAGACTTGCCCAAGAAGATGCAGACCTTGTTTGGTATCTGTGGTGCATAGACCCAGTTTCCTCATGTCAGAACTAAATAGGATAATGAGCTTTTCTGTGCATACACATTTCATTAAACAGTTCCCATTCTCATTCCTGAAGCAAACTTTTGAGTGACTGATTTCCAAAGAAATCTTATGTCTTTTGTATCACTTTCATGCTCATGTTAGGTGAATGATTGTTGCAACTTGTGCAGACTCCAACAGCTAGTCCATCACCAACGACAGCAGCTCCACCAGTGGGACCACAGGATGTGGCTGCTTTAGTCTAATTTGGCCTTGAAGGAACCACCTTATGCCCATGTAAGTGTGTGAATGGTTTAGTTTGGTTTTACTCTTTATTGTTGGAGCCATGGCAGAATGTCTCTGGCATGTTCATCTTGTTTGCAGCCAGATACTTTTTGAAAATTCCAGCAGTCTAAAGGTGACAGAATTTTAGTTACTTTTGGAATCCCTCCCAACAAGAAACCTCGAATTCTCTGCAATCTCAAATATTGCACTTGAGTTTCATCAACAGGGAAGTTCCAAAGATTGTCAAATATTTGAGAAGCATTCTGCACTTTATGGGCAGAGAAGTCATGGAGATAATAGTCAGAGGTATATTTCACCTCAAAATGGAGCTTGCATTACAGTGAGAAGGAACCCAACATAATAAATGGATGTTTTTTGGTGGGTGCTTATCTTCTCTTGTGACCATTTTGGGCCATGTAAGGGAGGCCATTACATGAAGTTTTGCTCAAATAGTGAAAGACAAAGGACATGTGTTTTGTGACAGGCATATGATCTTCACTTTGTCCCTTGTATGCCTTTGAACTGGTTCAAACCTGTCACAAATTTGCAATTGTATTCTGTTTTAAACACACTTTTTCAAAGTTTGTCTTAATACAAACCTGGAATTCAAAGGTGACAAATAGTCAGATAAAGTTTGTGTCTTAATACAAACCTGGAATTCAAAGGTGACAAATAGTTTTACCCCGACTGTGTACTTCCTGGAGTATATGGTCAATTGTATATTTGAGATTAGGGATGTCTTCCTTTTGCAGCAAGTTGGGCATATCATCCCATGTTTTGCAAACATAGCCAATTAATATTTGTTTTATTTCAGAATTTTTACTACACTCCCAAGATGTCTAAATTTTCAATTTCTTTTTTCTATTAATGCATTTGATTTTTGCACATTCAAAGGAATTGTAACTTCTGTAGTATGATTTGAGGTTGGAAGATGACACCAAAGTTGTTGCCTTCTTTTCTTCACCTTTTGGGAGTTGAAGATAGCATTGCCTTATATTGCCTACTTACAGACATTTGAACTCCTTTTATAAAAATAACATGAGAACAGAAAAAATAATTATAATGAAGCCAACGCCATAATCTACCTTACCTAGGCTATATAACCAACAATTCTCAAGGCGAATATTTGAGAACCGACCCTTCTTTATAACCAGCAATCAATACCAAAAATTAATGGGTAAACTGATAACCAACTGGTATTACTTTGCCATTGGCATTGATAAACAAATTTGATAATCAACCTAACCAGTTATATGAGAAAGAAAAAGCAATAATTGATTGCATTAAAACCCTTTTGCACATGCAAGACTTATGCATAACCAGAGAAGGATATATTTGTGAGTCCAGGTAAATAAGGTTTAGGGCAAATAGGAGTTATAAGTTTCTTATTACCCTAACTATAAATCCTAATTCTAACCTTAGATGTGTGGTGTGAGGAAGTTCTAGTCATTTGTTCCCTGCTTTGGCAGCTCTATTTCTCCACCAAAGTTTTGGGTTTTGGGATTGTCCAAATTTTTTTGATGTTTCTCTCATACATGAAATGGAAAAGGCAAGAGACTGTCAAAAATTGTCTGAAAAATTCCCATTGGATTTGGTCTTTGAAAATTTGTCTTAATGTTTGCTTAAGTGCAAATATTTTCTTGATTATTAGACTGGGTAAATGAAGAAAACATATACCCATTTTAACAAGAAAAAAATGGTATATGACATGGGTGCTTTGACCTTATCTCAAGGCTAACAAAATTCCTTGAATTTCTGTTTACCCAAACCCAGAAATGTAGGGTAGTGATAATATACCCTTACACATATAAGTTGGAATTTTCTAAACACACCATCCAGAGGTTATATCAACAACAATATACCCGCACAACAGTGATTGCAACCTTGACCCACATTTACCATCTTTCTCTTGACTATAGTTGCTGGTATTATTCATTTATTCACCACCATTCTGACTCATTAAAGGAAAGCCTAATCTGAGATGCTTGTGGAATCTGCACTTTCAACAACTAGGTAGATAGGTTGCTGAAGGCAGAAAAATTCTTGGAATGTGTTTATTGGTCATATTTACACAAAAACTGTCATTTCTGCTACACATTTACAAAATGCAAGATAAGTCTCTATTTCTCCTCCTTTTTATAGCAGTTTGGAATGAACATTTGCCAAACTCAAGCTTTCCAGCGTCCTGCAAAATGTGCTCTGCAAAATCCAGTAGAGGGCATTTTTAGGAAGAATTCATCTTTTTAGCTCCTGTTTTACCCAAGGCAGGTCACTTGAACAAGATCTTCCTTTTGCTCATAAAAGTCCTCAGACTGGAAGAGCATGCTCTGAGATACTGCTCAAAATGTAAAATGCATATGTTTAAAAACATGTTTGTCATGTTTCTATGATTGCAGACAGTAAATTTGAGAAGAGATCTTTACTCACAAAACTTAACAAACTGGAAGCATGTTTCCATACAGCAAATGCAAATGCAATCAAAATGCTTCAAGATGTCACTTACCTGTTGCAAGTTTTGTTCATGTATTGGGTGGGTGTGTGCAAAGTCTACTGGTGGCGGTTGCCAGTGAGCTTGTCCTTGGCCTTTTGAATCAAACCACCAGCTCCAGTTGCAGTTTGCCCAGTGCCTCCCGTCCCAGCTGTGCCTGTTGAGCCATAGCCAGCTCCAGTTGTTCCAGTTCCAGTGCCTCCAGGCCCCAGTTGACTGCCGGCCTGTCCTCCACCCAGAGCATTTTCTACCTTCCCCACAATTCCTTGGCCAGTTCCTCCGGTGTTCCCATACCCGGTTCCTCCAGCAGGAGCTGCAGCAGCGCCTGGACCATATCCAGTCCCAGCTGTGTTTCCAGCAGTTCCAACAGCTCCATTGCCCTGTCCTCCTCCCAAAGCATTTTCTATCTTCCCGGCGATGCCTTGGCCAGTTCCGGTGTTCCCATACCCGGTTCCACCAGCAGCGCCAGTTCCAATTCCAGTGCCCAGAGGTCCAGCTGTTGTTCCTGCTCCAGTACCAGTTCCATGCGGCTGATAGCCACCTCCAGTTCCAGCGCCAAGAGGTGCAGTTCCTCCTCCTCCGGTTCCCGTCAAGCCATCGTTCTGAGGCTTGTTTCCAGTCACGCTTGCAATAGCACCCTTCACTTTATTCATCTTGTACAACAAAGTCAGACTGCTGATCAACGGACTAGTCTACTGCAATGCTCAACTCTCGAGCTGAAAACTTTGTAACCCAATGCAGTTCTAGTTCTTAAAAGTAAAAAGAGACCTACACAGCAGCTAATTTAGCAAAGGTTTGGAATGAGAAGAAACTTGATGAAGATGCTGAAAATGTGGAAAATTAGGCAAAGTGAAAGCTAGTATTGGAGCAACATCTTGCTGGGACTTCTTATGTAGTACAAGCCAGCAACAACGAGAGAAGCTGCATCTGACAGAGGCCCTGAATATTAAACAATAACAAGGACAGGTGTTGCTGCTCACGATGCCTCATTTGGAAACCATAACTCCTGACTCTCAGACAGGTGCCAGGAGGCAATGCATGACACTTCCATCTGTCTATGCACATATCTTTTGAATCCCCGCATGCCAAGTGTCTTTGCAGTTACAAGTACATGAGCCCATTTTGACACAAGTCACCAATTGTTTGTATGCCTGCCAGTGATGTTGTCATCATATGCTCTGTCACCCATATCTCTCTGCTCATCAAAGCTAGCCTAAGGTCTCTCTCTCTGTCTCCATTACCTTCTTGTTGTCAATGGTCATCACAGCAGCAAAGCTAACACAAAGTGATTGAAATCAGTCACATTTTATTGGAAAGTGCAAACTCTTTTGGAAATGTGTACAATTTTTATTGTGGGAGAAATTAAAAACTTTGAAAACAAGATGCTCTGAGTTTTTTTTTCCTTTAAATGGCAGATGTCAACATCTAAGGGGCCCCAACTGGATTCTATAGCTTTCCAAGCTTTGTACTTTGGTCCTCACCTTGACCTGCAGAGCTCTGAGATGAAGACTAGGATCACCAGTGGAGCCCAAATTACATTGGAAAGTTGGGATTATCTAATAACAGATTCTGCTATCATGCATGATGCCTAAGGGAAATTTATATCCCTAGAGTCTCTTTCCCATTGGGCTACTCTGATCATAGCTAACACAGGATAAGTTTGATCACAGCAACCCAACAGAAAGCCATTGACAGTTTGCTTTTCATTGCATACTTGTCTTATAACTTATGAATTTGCTAATAAGATTGACAATCTAGATATCTTGTATTTACTCATAGGTTTTAATTAAATAAAAGTGACAAATGTCATTTTATGGTGATGCGTAGTTTGATTCATAATTCTTGTAGCTCTTACATTTGGTCAATGTAAAGGTGTGAAATGATTGTGAGCCCAATTAGGTGGGAAAAAAAAAATGTAATGAAAACGGGTTGTTATGATAATTTAAGTCATAATAGTCCTCTAAAGGAAAGATGTCCTTATGATCTCTTTCCATTAGGTTATTGTGATCATAGTTACACATAATGTGATCTAATCACAATTGTCTAATGGAAAGACACTAACACTAAAATTTTGTTTTATGTTGCATCAATAAGCATTTTCCATTGGAGAGTTATAATTGGATTGAAAATATATGGTTAATCAATGTTAGGTACTTGAAGAACATGTTCCCATTAAAAAAATTAAAAATGCAATTTTCTGCTACATCATGGTTCAATTCACATCTCTCCCAATTTTTGAATTCGGTACTTGTTTGATCAATAAAACTATGAGGTGATTGTGAGCACATGTAGCTAGAAAGAAATAATGGAAGCTTATTGTGCTCACAAATATTTAGTATCATAACAACCTAATAGAAAGATGTCTTTATCTAATTAAAGCAAGTAATAGTTGAATAATTTATGAATGAAATGGAGCTTCAAGAAACAATTTTGTAACAAATTGGAGAATGTGACTAGTTTTTTAAGCAATACTCATATCTTGTTGTTCAACTTGGGATGAATGACCAATTGATTTTTGAATTAGCATCAAAAATTTGTTGAAGGGTTAGTTTTTTTTTTGGGGGGGGGAGAGAGGAGGAGGTTTTAAAAGTGTGATGTCACTTCAAGTAAATGAACATAATGAATATGTACTTATGTTTCTATGTGAACAAGGTCACAAGAGATGCATAATGGAACTTTTTAATTTAAAGATATTTTGATTAATACCTTAAGATATTAAATTAGAGACTAAACTTAAGATGAAGTCATGAATGTGTTATGGCTTATGTTCCCCCCAACCTACATTCTAACCTTCTTCATCATTTTCATCATTACTTCATGATTTCACAATTTTCAAATTTATTTTAGGTCCCCCAAGCTTCTCACCAACATCAATCTCATATACCAAACACAAAGACTAGGTTACATTGTGTTGCTTTGAATCAATTAATTAAATCCATTCCTTTTGCAAAAAAAAATTATTATAACTTGGCTTGGTTCAAAATCCTCAAGGTCATTTTGGAGCTTTCTCTTTAGCATATTAATTATATACTATTTGCACAAAACATTTTTCATAATGTTGGTTGTGAAGGGGTTAGGGTCTCATTTTTCTTTTGATGTTGTTGTTGTTGCAATTTATTATTGTTGTGTTGTTGATTACCATTTGTTTAGGTTGATCATAATTAGTTTAGGATTTTATATCATTACAGCCATGAATATCAAATTTAGCCTTGATGACAATGTTATAGAATTTGAACTACGGGGATCTTTGAACTAATAGAGTTAGCATTCCTTGTCTCCATTTTGTTAATGATTTATTATGTTTTATACTTTGGATTTGTATAACACTTCAACAATTTATTTGATCTTGTTACATCTAAGTACACAAATGGTCCAACACATCATGAATTTAATAGACATTTATTTGTTATCTTATCATGTCAACTTTGACAAAACATTTCACAATCTATGTAGTTTTCTAAATTGATGTGAGTCATAATCATAGTTTAATGGGTCCAAACTAGTGTTGTGTGAATATTTGATTTTTCAAATAATTACAATTTTGGGTCTTTCAACTACATCACAATTTAAGAACTTGACATTTTTCAAAACAAATTGTTTTTAATGTTTTTAAAAACATTTTCTACCTTTTTTTTTCAATTTTCACTCATGTTGATTCCTTATTAATATACCAATTATTTCAAGACCCAAAATTAGATGGTTATATCTATTTTTTTTAACTTAAAAAACCTTATCACATAAAAAAGGATTAATGGTTATAAGTTGTGGTTACACTAGTACAAATCAGCCAAAATGTAACCACTTCATTTGTAACTACATGTGACTTGTAGTCATTTATGACTAAGTTTAGTAATATTTACAACTATAAGATCAAATTTTAACTATTTTGGTCATCCTTACAACTATGATGCAACTATTGGAAACTTAATCCTATCAATTGGATGGTTTTTAAGTTTATTTTCATCCATGTATATTTTGATATGTCCCATTACTCACAATAATCACCAAATTAATCACATCTCAAAGGTATTCTCCAGTGACATAGGGGTCTATTTTTATGTATGTATTTAAAATTATATTTACAATATATCACATATATCATAAATATATATTTGTGTGTATATTAATTATGTGTATGTATGTATATTGTTCATATAATGATCTAAAAATTAATATTTAAACTCTAAAATTTATTATTCAAATCTGAAAATTAATATTTCAATTATGAAATGTACATATACTTGAATTTTAAAATTGATATTTTAATTTAGGAAATATTTATGTGAATTTGATTATTTTCTTTGCATTCTGATCTTTTTGTTTAATTAAAAAACATTATTTGAGGCAAAAAATTGTTATTCCAATTCTAAAACATTTTATTTGATTCTGAAAATCAATATTTGACCTTCTGAACATTGTTATTCAATTTTGAAAACTGATATTTCCATACTGAAAATTCTTATTTCATTTCTGAAAATTATATTTGAACATGAAGATTGTTATTCCAATTCTGAAACATTTTAATTAAATCTAAAAATAAATATTTGAAATTCAAGTTTTAAATATGAATTCTTAAAATTGTTAGTTTTATTCAAAAATATATGTTTGAATATAAAAATATAATTCAAATTATGAAAATTATATTTCAACATTAAATTTGATGTTTCAATTCTGAAAATTACTAATGGAATTCATTTTCTGTATATAAAATTCAAAAACAGTTGAATCTAAAAACTATTATCTTAATTCTAAAAATTCTTATTGGAATTCTTTGTTTAATTATTTGAATATCAAAAAACACTCTCCAAATTTTGAAAATTAGCATTTCAATTCTGAGTTTTTACATTTAATTTTTTTTTAAAAAACTGATCCTTAAAAGTATATTTCAATTCTGAAAACTACTATTTCAATTCTTTAAAAAATTAGTTGAATTTGAAATTTGATATTTGAATCTGAAATTTACTATTTCAATTCCTTAAAAAATTATTCGAATGTTTAAAAAATTTATTTAAATTCAAAAAACTTATTTGATCTAAAACTTCATATTTGAATTCTAAATTATTATTTCCATTCTAGCAATTAATATTTCAATTTTGAGTCTTTAAATTTAAACTAAAAAAATATTTGATTTGAAACTTGAAATTGCAATTCCAAATTATTATTTTGGATTCTCGGAATTAATATTTCAATTCAGAAAATTATTAATTGAGTCTAAAAATGTACATTTCAATTTTGAACCTAGAAATTAACATTTCAATTCTGAAATTTTTAATTTAAATTCATAGACTTATTTCATCTAAAAAATGATTTTTGAATTTTTTTTTAGAATCTAAAATTAATATTTCAATTCCAAAAATTATTGATTGGGTTTTAGGGCTTTTTCCACTAGTGTTATCCATAATGAATCACTTTTATAAATAATTATAAATGATTACATTTATTACTTATAAGTTAGACTAAATGATTATTTTTAAAACATAAATTTTTACATTATAAATTTTATATTCTTACATTAAAAGAAATTAATTACTATAATTAATGTTAAATTAATTTAAAATCATTGTGATTACCTCATATAAGAATTAATTGTAGTATATGCATAATTATTTTTTAATGAACATAATTATTCACAATCTGTAATTTATAACTTTAAATCTGAATTAAATTTTTGGAAATTTTTTAATGTAGTTAAAATAATTATTTTAATGATTGTAAGTTCAGGAATTATTATAAAGTAATTTAAGTTTGTAGTTTTTAAAATTCTGTAATTACTTATCTAGGATAAAGTTTTTTACAATAATAAATGTATCATATAGTAATTAATGTAACTATTTTAATATTACTTTTTGTTTAAAATCATGTAGGAATTGTTTTTTCTAACAATTGTTCATTCAATATTTATAATTTGATTTTTTTTAATTTTTTTTGAGATTAAATGAATTATATTCTGTAAAATTCTACTAGATATTAAAAAGTAATAAAATATTTATTTATTTATTTATTTTTGAGTTATATATTAACAACTTGTGGAAAACTAGATAGATAATTAGTTAAATATTTAGAAATTATTATTTATTTGTAGTTGATAATGAATACTTAATATTTGTAGTGTAAAATTTATATTTCAAATTATGTTAAATTTAATCATTATTAATTAAATGGTTATCTAATTATCTAGTGAGTCATGTACTTGAATTGGTTATAAATCTAAAAATTAAAAACTAAAGGCATGAAAAAGTTTTGGAGTTAGCACCATATTTTAAGTTGTGGATTTTTTTTTCAAATTTGACATTAGATATGTAAAATTTTAAAAGTTTAATTAGAAAGGTTAAAATAGTCTTTTGTATCACGTGTACATTAGGCAAAAAAAAGTAGTCAACATGTTTGTAATAAAAAGGACTATACAAGTGCTCTAGGGCTCATAAAAGACACCCATAATGACAATTCTTTCAAAATATCATTACAATCTCTTCTTTCAACATGGTTTTTTGACTTGGTAATTATAATATTTAATACCATATACACAATGGTTTCTCATGACATTTTGTGATTGACACCAATTAGATCCAAATCACCCACTCATCAAATTACTTTCTCCAATACCCACATTTTTCTCTCCAAATTCAAATTCCTTTATGATTTGTTATCATCTTTAATAACTAGTTAGAATTTTTATTATCCACATACATGTGGTTATTGAATTGACAATATCATCTATAACAAAAGGGAAATTGAAGGCCAATTAAATCATAGTGACCACTAAAGCTTAAGCATGTAGACCCATTAATAGTTATATGCCTTTTTCTTGACAAAACAACACTAAACATGAAAGAATTTAACATCACCATATCCTTAAACCTCATAAGAAAATTGATTTAATAGAATGTGTGATGTTTTTTATGAACTTGAAATTCAACCTTTCATACACTCATGGGCAAACCCATCTTCAAAAACTTTGTGCCATCATTTCAACATCATGTGATAACAAAATTAAAACTAAAACATGGAACAAACAATTCATGCAAACATTTCCCACCCCACATTCCCAAACAATTCATAACACTTGTTGATAAGTTCCCACATATAACATGTAGCCATTCAATTGATGATGATCATCTCCATCCTCCTTAAACTAAAAATATCAATCATTTTTCCTCCATTAGACGCAAAAAAAAACATTTCAATGGGCCACCACACCATTTTTATGATTAACAAGAGGACAACATTCACACATACATAATTCAATACAAATGGACTATCAAACAACAACAAAAATTCTTAAACATAAGTTGTGCACCTAATGCATCACTTTTACAAAATAAAACATGAGGAGGAGGTAACAACATGCAGGCTTGAAGCGAACATGTTCAAAAAATAATAAAGGGGATGAGTTTTTTTTTAATCAAATTTTTTTAAAAACTCGACTCTTAAAGCTAAAATGTTGTTGCCATCGTTAGAAATCACACATGTGACCTCTTGATTAAGAACTCCATGTCACACCTCTTCATCACAAAAAAGATGAAATCAAATGAAACCACGAACAAACCACAAAAATAAAAACGTCAACAACAATTTCCAAACAATTGAAAGGGAACAACATTGTTATTATACCCCAAAGAAGAAGAATACAAGTACAAAGTGTTACAAGCTATAAGGATAGGAAAATAAACAAATACATATGAAGAAAAGAGAGGTGGAAAAAGGCCCCAAAATCAAGACAACACATAGTGTGCATGTCATTATTGTGTTTTCCTCACACAACAAACACTCTCCTATAAAAGAACTAGTCACAATACTCAAGAAGCCCAACTGAAGTTCAAAAAAATGCATGACTTTTCAAAGCTAATGGTTATTTGGAGCACAAGGTCCTTTCATGCTTCAATCTCTAGAGGTTCCTAGGATTATCAATTCTTTAAATTTTTTTGCCCCCAACAAGTAAGTGGGTATATATACCTAGGTTGATAATCACGAGGGGTTATTTTAGTTTTTTATAAGTAAACAATACTAGTCCAAACATGTCAATAGGAGCTAAGATTGCTTACTTAAGTGATTATTTAGAAAGTATTGGGTTGTTTTACTAAGATGATGTGGTAGATTGTGATTAGTTACAAAAAGAGATGGATTATTTTATTTATTATTTTTACAAGGATAAAATAAATTCACAATTAAAAAAGATGTTAAATTATATTATCATGTAAAGGTGTGAATAATTATTATATATGATTATGTCATTTTAAAAGTATTTCAAATCCTTTAAAAATTAAAATATATATAGCAAATGATTTTTTAAATATTTTATATTCATTACATTCATTCATTACACTAACATGCATTCAAGTTCACTATGTGTTTAATTAGATTTTGAATGAAATTGGACAAATTTAATATGGTGAAAATGGCCAACCCCTTAATAAATGGGGACCAATTGTTACAGACAAGTGAATTCACTAATCATTAATCAAACTCATTAATAAGTAAATTTTCATAATTAATTCATTATTTTTAAAGTTCCAAACCTAAATTAGGCACCTAGGAGCGTCCATTAAACTACTTAACCTAAACTACTAACCTAAATTAAGAACCTATCCCACTTAAACACCTACCCCACCAAATTAAGGTGTAAATGTGAATGTTTGAACCCTTCACTTCCTCTCACCATCATGTTTAAAGAACAAGTCTTTAACCATTGAATCACTATTTAAATGAATGATATTTTCTTGTCGTCACATATTATTATGCACATTATTTTTTACCCTAGGCTATTTTTGGCAATTTTTGGTTATTCTTTCATAGGTTATTCTAGGTTATTTATATTAGAAACTAGTGTTGGTTATTATAAATTATTCCATCATAGGCTATTATTGGCTGTTTTCAACTATTTATCATAAATTAATCGTGGCTATTTTTGGTTATTTTATTATAAGGTATTATTAGTTATTATACTGTAATTTATTATTGGTTATTCCATCAGAGGCCATTTTTGGTTATTTTAAGTTATTTTACCAAAGTTATTATTAATTATTTTAGATTATTTTACCCAAGGTTATTCCACTTTACGTTATTACATGTCATTTTTTTATATGTAATTATTTCAAGTTATTATACCTTAGGATAAAATAACCTAAAGTAAAAAATTATAATAAATTAGGATATAACCTTTAAGGTAGAATAACCCATAGTAGCTTATAATAATTTAAAGTATAACTTAAAATAACCTAGGGTAGTTTAAATAACATAAGGTATAACCTAAAATAACTTAAGATATTTAAAATAACATAAAAATAAACCTATTTACCATAATAAATTATATTGATGAATTGTGTCAACTAGTAATGCTATAACCAACAAAAGAGAGTGCTTAACTTAAACAAATACCCTGCTGCCTATTGGATCTATACACAATTTGCAGTTCCTGGGGTTCTGACTACACTTCTGATCTTTCCTTCCTAGTCATGAGCATTCGCCTACAAACACCCTGCAAACTTCTGCTCACACACACATCTTGTGCTCATGGGCTTCCATACTAACACATTCAACAGTGTTCTGGCTTTGGATTTCACTCTATTATTCTTTCAGACAATGCCACATGAAAACAAAATGTAATTCCTTGGCCGAGCTACTGGCGCAACGGAAAAAAATCAGTAACTAGCCAAGAATGCTGGCAACCAGCAGATCTCTTTTACTGCCTATACATCTTATAAGCTCCTCAACCACAGTTCGTGTTCCTCTCCTCTACTGGCTTTTCTGCAGAAAAATTGAGGACCCCCTCCATAGCTCATCTCTTCAACACCTCCAAACCGCCTTAGCTCATAATTGTAGCTCCAATCCTCACCATAATTCGGCGCCACCTCTACCATGTGTGATCAGCCTCCATGCTCATTTAGTAGTAGCTGCCATTCATTCCTTCCTGTACAACATCTCACACACACCCATAGAGAGATTTCCCATGCATTTCCATGCAGTAGTAATGGAGAAATAGCCGCCACAAAAAGAAATGGCTAATAAAGCAAACTTAATTTCCAAGATCAGGAAGTGTTCACACTGGCGTGGCGACTTAATTTCGTGTTACATGTGTAACCCCTCCGTAGTTGAAAAGCTGAGTCCCTCAGCCCCACTTAATTTGGTGGAATGTGATAGATCTGGAGATCTCGACGAAACCTTTCCAACTAATGTCCATCAGCATCTTGGACAATGCATAATCGATTGCCCTCTTCAAAGTCAAAGTTTCCCTTCCCATTAGCATGCCCGACGAACTGATATGGACCCTCCCAGCTTGTAGATAAAGCTCTTCTCTTTCCTAGTTTCTTCATCTTCACCATCGTCACCCCTGTAACCAAACCTTCAAACAGATGCTTACCTTTCCGGGTGGCATAAGTCTTCCTTTGCTGCTTCTATGCTTGCTCCACATTGAGCAAAACATTTTCGTGGATGCTTGCAATGAGCTCCATTTTCTGCAGAAATTGTGCTACAGCCACCTCCACCTTCGCACCAACATCAATCTTAGTAGTCAGGGCGTGCATGTAATTGTCTACCCTGAGACGTGGTGTGCGACCAGTTAGGATCATGAAGGGTGAAAACCTTGTACTAGCCTGGATCCCCCATCGGTACCCAAACAGAATGTTAACTAGATGGTCGTCCCAACAATCCATATTACCTGGTGTTGTAGCAAGAACAGTGATGCCATGCTTGATGGTCTTAATCATGCGCTCTGCCATCCCATTGCATTAAGGCCACTGAAGTGCAGTGCGCTGATGCTGGATTTCGTAATCCTTGCACATCATCTCGAATTTTGTAGCCCATTCTCCACCATTGTCAGTGGGTATGAATCTGGGTACTCCATATCTGCAGATGATGTCGTCCTCCAAGAACCTAGATGCAGTCTTAGCACTATGGTCAGCAACCGCCTTTGCCTTGCACCACTTGGAATAGTGGTCGATGGCCACCAAAATGTACCTGTTTCCTGATTTGGTTTCAGGCAAAGGTCCTGCAATGTCCAATGCAACTCTATGGAATAAGTCACAGATGGGAATGTTCTTCAATTGCTCATCCCCAGAATGGATACTACCCTTGCTCCTCATCAGCTGGCACTGTTGGCAACTTCTGACCACCACCTTAACATCTTCAGTTCGATGATGCCAAAAGTACCTTCGACAAATCTCAACCAACGTCCTCTGTTCCCTGAAATGCCCCAGATCTTCATGCATTTGACTTACCAGGGACATCCTTTCCTCTGGCTTGGGCACGAGCAACCCTTTGAAATAAAGCCTTTGCTCCTTCCAGTAGTAATTGCTCACCCTCTTTCTGGCCCTCTTGTTTTTCTCAAGGTCCACTGAATCGGGCAGTGCACCATTCTTCAATAATCCCAGACAGACTGCATCTTCCCAGATGTCGATGCACTTTGCATCCATTTCCTGGTCCTCCTCCTCATCAAATTCGGTAGGACTCAACTCCTGGTCCCTAAACTCAACTAGTTCCTTAGCCTCCAAAATCAGATCCAGTTGCTGCCGTTTGTCAAAGTACTGGGGTCTTCTCCTCTTCACCACTATTCGCTCACCATCGTCCTGCACAGGTTTACCCCCAACTGTAGCTTCTGCTTCACCTGAAACAACCTCCTCGGGCTGCTCTTCTCCTGATACAACGTTAACTACATACAACTGATGGCTGCCATCATACCTATAGTGGTTAATCTCGAAACAACAGGCACGGTGTTGTACCAATTCCTTATCCCCTCTCCTGATACCAAGCCATTCCTTTTCCTTGCCTGTCCGAACACAGAGAAACTCTTCATCTCCTTTAGATGCATCAGTTCGAATACTCGCAATGTCTTGTATCTCTTCACTAAAGTCATCGTCATCAACAACTGGTCCAACTGGATTCCTACTCAAAGCATCGACGTTTGTATGCCTGAGTCCTGGTCGGTGTATTATCTTGAAGCTAAAATCTTGCAGCATGTCTACCCACCTTCCTCTCCTGCCATTCGCATCTGACACAGTAGCCAACCATTTAAGCGGCTTGTGGTCTGTGCGTAGAATGAAATGATTCTTGTGCAAGTATTGCCTGAAATGCATGATGCCCCAAATTAGCATGTAGCATTCCCCTTCCATGGGGTGGAACTTCTTCTGTGCCTCTGTTAGGCTCTTGCTGGCATACGCTACCACCTTCTCAAACCTGCCTTCTTTCTGTGACAATATACCTCCAACACCCTTGGGCGACCAGTCTACATCCAGCCAGAATGTTCTTCTGAAATCTAGTCGTGTGAGCACAGGCGCGTCCACCAGCGCTACCTTCAATGCCTGGTATGCCTGTTAACAACCCACATCCCACACAAATGCAAAATCCTTCCTTGTCAACTCAAACAGAGGACCCGCCAATTTCGAATAGCCTCGAATATACTTTCGGTAGTAACCTGTCAGACCTAAAAACGACCTGACACTGGTGACTGTTTTCAGTGTTGGGAAATGCAGAACTGCTTCGATCTTCCCAGGATCTGGCTTGGTGCCCTCCTTGCTTACCACATGGCCGAAAAATGTGATGGACTTAGCAGCAAAGCAACATTTGTTTGGGTTCAATTCAAGATTTATTTCCCTGAGTTTGCAGAGAACTGCATTCAAATGTTGGAGATGCTCCCCCCAACTCTCACTATGTACATTGAGGTCATCAACGAATACCTTCAGAAATTTGCTACCCAAGTCCTTAAAGACTTCTGACATGGTTCATGTGAATGTACTCGTATCATTCTTCAATCCAAACGACATAACCGTCCAATCATACAATCCAGTCTTAGTAATTAGAGCGGTCTTTTTTATGTCTTTTGGAGCCATCCGAATTTGCCAAAAACCTAACTGCAAGTCTAAGGTAGTGAACCATGATGAGTTTCCCAGCTGATCAATTACATCCTCCACGAGTGGCATCGGAAATGAATCTTGACGCGTTTGTGCGTTGAATGGTTGATAGTCTCCACAAAAACGTCTGCTCCCATCTTTCTTTACTAGCAGCATTACCCGGTAGGCATACTCAGAGTTGTTGGGCCTCATCTTACCCAAATTTACCAGAACATCTATCTGCCTTTTTACTTCAACCTCCTCCCAGTATGATAATCGACCAGGAGATGCTCTGCAAGGTGGGAGTCCTTGCGTGTCCATACAATGCTCTCCAATGGTGCAACAGCCAAGTTTTCCCTTGCTCCAAGCAAAGACGTCTTGGTACCGCTCCAGGATTCCCCAGATCTGGTGCTGTCCTTCATCATCCAATTCAGTGTCTATCCTGATTCGCTGGCAGATTTCTTTCCACCTATTGTCCATTTCTTAATGGTTGGAAGATGCCAATTTCTTAGCGGGTTTGCAATCAAGGTTACCATCTTTCACCTGGACAGTCTGCAACAGCACTGGAATCGAAGAGTTGTGGGCTGGGCTGGGTTGTTGCAGCAGCAATGGGACAGGTAAATCCTGTATGGATTCATACACAGCCTGTCTGCTTTGTTCTGCATCAGAGGCCCATCTAATCCAATCTGCGTAATCATCTAAATCAGTGACCTCTTTTGCCATGAACTCGTCACCTTGCTCTTGTAGCATCAGTCGCAACATTTTTTGCGGCCCTTCTGAATTTCACCAATTCCTCCAAATCAGCATCCTCAAACTCATCCTTGTAGTCAATTTGCTTCAACTGATTAGATTCCGAATCATAGTATCCACTGCTATCAGTGTCATCATCAGAATCTGAGGAATACATCGTCTTCCTTGGTCACAATTGTCTGAACCTGTTCTGGCATCTAGTCAGAATCTCAATCGACGCGCGTGTCTTTCCAGGTGGTTGACGCCTCTTGCTCCAGAGCTCCCGAATTCATCCTCTATAGCAAGTTCACCACCATCAACGGTAACACCTCCACATTGGTCCCAGGACCATGTCTCACTTGTAGCAAACCTCGTTCCACATCCATTACTACTCCAATTTTCATCAAAAAGTCCAGTCCAAGAAGCACGTCGTAACTGTCCGTGTCCACAACCATAAAGGTCATGGCGCACTGTACGCCTCCTACCTTGACTAGTATTTCATCAATCCTTCCTAAGGCCTGAGTGATCATTCCTGATGCGGTCTTGTAGGTTTCAGTTCCTGTCACAAGATGCATCATGCCCAACTCTCCAACTACAGCTGCAGCCATAACAGACATGGAAGCTCCATTATCCACCAGACCTTCTATAACGTAGTTGCTGATCTCCACCAACAAATGCAGAGTCTTGTTTCGATGAGTTTTGTTGATGCAGATCTTCTTTAATGATGGAATCGCAGAAACTACTGACATTTGATTCTCAGTTGCTTCTGAATCCCTCTTTCTCCTTGCCAGTTTCACCAAACTCTCAAGGTGCTCCAATTCTCCAGGGATCATCAGAATGGTCTCCATAGGTGAGAGGGAAATCTTTCCCTT
>Ga0116227_10003841_pt1 | contig 33019 bp, 18 predicted proteins | sample S1TSphgellanicum_FD_89693 | JGI IMG/M metagenome (GOLD analysis project Ga0116227, IMG submission 89693) | Host-associated microbial communities from peat moss isolated from Minnesota, USA - S1T2_Fb - Sphagnum magellanicum MG | ecosystem: Host-associated > Plants > Peat moss > Unclassified... | reverse complement strand
GGTTGGTGGGGGGTGGGGGTGTGGGTGTGGGTGTGGGTGTGGGTGTGGGTGTGGGTGCTGGTGCTGGGGCTGGTGCTGGGGCGGGTGCTGGGGCTGGTGCTGGGGCTGGGGCTGGTGCTGGGGCTGGTGCTGATGTCGGTGCTGGGGTAACTGTGATGCCTATTTGTACCTGTTGTGAAGAGGAAACTTGATCACTGGCACTGATTGCAAATGCATTTAACGTCCCAGTGGTATTAGCGGGAGGTGTGTAAACCAAAGTATCACCGCTAGATATGGTAGTAGTACCAGGGATAACTATATTACCATTGTCAGTCAAGGTCCCCTGAATTTGATTCACGACAATAGTAGTGTTGTCCTTATTGGCATCGGTGACTACTGGACTCAAATCAGCATATGTAAAGCTAACTGAGGTGTTGGCTTGAATTGTTGACAGGGATTGGTTAGCGGTTAAGGTTGGTGGAGTATTGACGGACATGATGGTGATCCCAAAGGGTGTACCACTAGCAACCCCACCATTAGGTAGAACCGGAAAGCTAATTGTGGGGGTGATGATTGAACTGCCACCCGCATCGATCGCTCCTGCTGTACCGTTGGTAGAGGCATCACCTACGGTAAAAGGTACATTATTTGGACCACCATCGTGTTGAATTGTGATTGTCCCTCCTGTCGGTGGAGCATAAGTAGGGATACTACCTTGTCCAATGGAAATTCCAGCACTGTCGATAGTATCTGCTGTACCTATTGTCCCTGTTCCTTGAACTAATCCGTTGGTTAGTACCTGCACTGCCCCACCCTGAACAGTTCCACTAGAGTAAGTTGTAGCCGTGGTGTTGATGGTGTTAAAGGTTATCGTGCTACCATAGGGAGCTGTGGTCTGAAGCGTAGTAGCCCCAGCGATCGCACTGCCACCGCTGCCTGGGAAAGTTGCTGCTGGGGAAGTTATTAAATTAATTGCTAGTGTGGAAATATTACCGCTAGTAATGTTATTGCCAGTTGTTAAATTAATTGCTCCGCCTGTTGCTGTCCCACTATTATCTATATTAGTAGCATTAGTTGTCGTAGTCAGATCTCCAGTGGAGATGTTATTAGTAGCAGTTAGATTGATTTCTCCACCTGTGGCTGTATAATTAGCTCCTCCTCCTAGTTGAGTAGCAGAGGATTTTATACCCTCAGTTGTAATACTGCCACCAGTAGTTGTTAAAAATACATTCCCTCCGGTTGCAGACGTATCAATACTACCCTCAGGAGAGGTAACAAAAGTATTAATGATGTTAGTTTGGATATCTCCAGCGGCATTGAGGGTGATGGAGCCACCATCTATGGCAGTGGTATTAGAATTTACGGTACTGTTGTAACTGCTATCAATATTACCAAGGGAGATGGTGCCGTTATTGCTGGTGACTTGAATAGCACCGGGATTATAACCATTACTTGAGTTGGTTATATTTCCAACAGTAATATTCCCGTTGGTGGATAAGGTTATTGGGCCACTAGGGGAAACATTCTGATTGAAAGTATTAGAAGTTGAGGTGTTATAGCTACCATCAAGATTACCAAGGGAGATGGTGCCGTTATTGCTGGTGACTTGAATAGCACCAGGAATATAACCACCATTACTTGAGGTGGTTATATTTCCAGCAGTAATATTCCCGCTGGCGGATAAAGTTACTGAACCAGTGCTGGGAGTTACTTGTAGATTAGCGAGTGGAATATAACTTGTACTTGATGTGGTAATATTACCAGCAGTAATGTCACCGTTGCTGGCAGTTAAGGTTACTGTCCCACTATTGCCCGAGGGGCTAGTGGTATCGAGGTTGCCCAAAGACAAGGTAGCACCGGAAATATTGATTGCTCCCCCGGTGGTCTTAATGGTATTATTATTATTCACAAAGGAGACAGACCCAGTTTGTGAAGTCAGGTTAAAACTACCGCTATTACCTAAATTCAACGTCGCGACACCGCTGTAATTTGTGTATGAGGAGTTCCCAGTAATGGAATTGATGGTGATATTCCCTGTTGCCTGTAAGTTAATATTTGTCCCCGATGCCAAGGCTCCCAGTGCTCCCCAAGAGATGGTGTTTGCCCCATTGTCCGTAGTGTTAAATAAAACACTGCTTGCGGAGCTATCAAAGGTCCCTCCATATGGAGCATCAATAATAGTGAGGGTACTGGGGTCTATGAGTAAGGTGCCATACTCCCCATGCAGCGATGAAGTATCCACCTGACCATCAAAGGTAAGGGCATTTCCACTTGACACCTCCACAAAGCCCCCATTCCCAGCATTTACCCCACCACGGGCACTAATCTGACCAAGGAACTGGGTGCTGTTGTTAGCCCACACTACTACCCGTCCCCCATTCCCACTCAAATTACTATCAACATTAATAATGGAGTTGGCATCAATGTATGTTTGCGTTGCATTGGGGACAGTGCCCTGTCCATGCTCGTCCCCACCTACCAGCACTGTGCCACCACCATAGTCTCCGGATGCGTTGATCTTGGCACCGATTAAAGCTACCTGCTGGCCGAGAACATTGACCGTGCCCCCTGTGGTTCCTGATACATCTACTTTGCCACTGACAATAGTTGTGCCTGGGGTAGTGGGTACGCTCACATTGGAGTTAGGCAACTTCAGGGTGCCATCTGGGTTGAGGCTAATCCCCGTACTCCCCACTGTGAGCAATTCTGGTAGCGAGGTAATGGGTACAGTCCAGGTGTTTGGTTGCTTCTCCCCAAGGGGAGGGGACTCAATCTCTAGACTCAGGAGATTGCCGGGTTGACTCAGCCGTATCCAACTCTGTCCAGGTACGGAGGTTAGTAAAATTTGTCCCGATGGGGCTTGGAGTTGTCCTGTATTTACCACCACACCCCCCAACAAAGTTAAACTTTGTCCTGTCCCTACACCCAAGTTGCCAGCGTTGATAATTACCCCTGCTTGGTTGAGGGTGAAGGCAAAGCCAGTGGGATTCCCCACTAGGGCAGCGTAGTCATTATCACCAGTGGCACTGAACCAATTGTCCCCGAAGCTGATACCAGTGGCTGTGGTGGCTGTGAAGGCGGCAGGTACGTTTAAACTGGCACCAGGACCAAAAATAAAGCCCGATGGATTCATTAAGTACAGGTTTGGACTCCCCCCTGTGACTTCGATTAAGCCATTGATGATGGAAACATTACCCCCTGTGACCCGACCGAGGATATTTTTGAGGTTGGGGGTGGCTTGGAAATTAGCAATTTGTCCCTGTTGCACCCCAAATTGTTGAAAGCTTTGGAAGAGGTTTGCCCCATCTCTGGAGGTTTGACCTCCAGAGATATTGATTTGGTTGCCTATGGAAGTGACGGTGGTGCCTGCACCGGGGATGATCCTTTGGGCTTGGGCGATTCTGGGGTGGAGGATTCCCATTAGGGAGATGACCACTAACCAGGTAATTTGGGTTCGCCCTAGCCCCACTGATGCCTGGAGGTTTTCTGGGACACTACAACTTGCTCTTTTCTGGTCATGAGGCAGGAGAAACCCATCCTTAAAAGAGTGGGATTGAAGCAAGGACGCTTTGGATCTCGCTGCAAATAGTCTCGATCCAATTCTTTTTTTGAACTGGGCTTTAGAGCCAGAACTAAAGTTTTTATCTATACTTTTTCTTCCCTCCTGCCCTCTGCCTCCTGCCCTCTGCCTTTCTTTGTCAGATTCCTGACTCTTTGGCATATCATCACTCCCATATTTTTACTTATTATTAGAATACAATATCTACTCTGGTGAGTCGGAATTCACTGGTGGCAAGTTTAATCTCTAAAATTAGATGTTAATTTTAGTTACGGTATTTCCTAACCAGTGTGATTTGAATCATAAAACAAACTTTTAGCTGCACAATCTGCTTCAGAAAGCACTAACCATTTTATGCTTCAAAAATCGGCGACAAAGTAGAATACATCTTCCATGTAATACACCGTTAGGGCTAAACTAACGGTGTATTACATGGAAGGGTTGATGCTGAAACGGGATATTCAAGGGAAGTTTGCGCTCAAAAACGATGATTACCGTCAAGTGCGCTCTTTGAGATTAACTGATGAAACCTGGAAGGCTTTGGGTATTGCGGCTGAATGTTTGGGGATGACCAGAGCAGATTACTTGGGGCAGATATAGCGTAGCTGACACCAGGGGCAAGATAGCTTCAAATGCTTATCTAGTAGGCTTTTCGGTGCATCAAAAGTTGATTGATGTACGACTAAATAGCGGTAGCAATGAGCGAAAATTTTGGCTGCCTTATTTTTTACATACTTCTCTAATCCTTGCTGGGTAAGGATTAGAGAGTTTAAGTCCACCTCAGTTGTTTAAAAAACGCTATATCATTTAACTATAGATATTTTTACTCCCAGTGACAGAAACTCAACCTTTTGTTGATTTACGTAAGTACGACCAATCTTGGTTTGACCGAGGTCGCCCAGGTTGGTATATTCTGTTGTGGTGGTTAGTACAGGCGATCGCATTTCCCCTGACTCCCCAACCCCTAAATATCCTCCGTTGTGCCCTCCTGCGACTATTTGGTGCTCGCATTGGACGGGGAGTATTAATCCGTCCTACAGCCAGGTTTACCTATCCTTGGAAGGTGACAATTGGTGATTACAGCTGGATTGGTGATGATGTAGTTTTCTACAGCTTAGACCAGATCTCAATCGGCACACACTGCGTAATTTCTCATAAAAGTTACTTATGTACAGGTAGCCATGATATCCAAGATCCTGCCTTTGTGTTGAAAACGGACCCTATCCATATTGACAATGGTGTGTGGGTAGCAGCAGACTGCTTTGTCGGACCAGGAGTGCAAATTGGGGCTAATACTGTAATCGGCGCTCGGAGTAGTGTATTTAAAAATATGCCTGCTGAACAGGTTTGTTGGGGAAATCCCTGCTGTCCCCAGCATCCGAGAATCAGGAATTAGATAACTTATTGAGTAAAGCTTCCATAAATATTCAGCAAGCCCTAATTATAATTACACTCTGTAGAATCTCCGCCAAATACCCTGTAAATATCTCCGCTGTTGTAGGGTGTGTAAAATAATGAAAACTAGAAAAGTGTAAGACAACCAAAAATGTAAGCTTCTACCCAAAAGGGCTAATTGCTGATTCTGAATGAATAGCTGTGGCAACGTAATATTTGTACCGAATATCATGATGTCATGACCCCCAGCATTAGATAATAAGTAGCCACTTAAAGGAACAAATAACATAAATAAGTACAGAGATGTATGGAAAATAAATCTTTGCATCCAACTCTTTCTCGGATGTAATGAATGCTTGTTATTTAGCTGAAGACGCAACAGGAACGTAATTCGTGCTAGTAACAAACTCATGACTAGTACTCCAAGAGTTTTGTGGAAGTCATACAAAGAGTGTCGATATAAAACATCATGTTGTAAGCGAATCATATAAGTTCCACTAGCAAACAGAAGTAAGTAAAAACTTGCCATCAGCCAGTGTAAAAACCACAAACGTTGTTGTGTAATTTTTTTCCCTTTAGATTCTACCATGCTCATCACTCTGTTCACTACTATAAAAATTAAGTTGTCTATAAATACTCTTTCTATCTATTAGTCGTATCAAGTGTAGTGGAACTTAGCCAATTACTAATTTAGATTTTAAATAGGGTCTGCTGAAAAACTCTCCCATTGCGAATCTAGATGCTACACAGCAATAAAAATCGTGGTTTCGGAGGTTGGTTCCCCAATTAACCCCACGATTTTCTCCCGAAATGCCAGGATTTTGAGTCTCTAAATGCCATATTCTTGTATCTGTTTGGACTAAAAACGATTGAAACCCTGATTCAGAATGGGTTCTAGCTTTATTCAGCTAGTCCAAAGTAAGTATAATTGATGTCCTACTTCCTCACTAGAGAAAAAAGTCATAACTATGACCATGATTTTAGTCATGGTAGGGCAAAACTAATGCCATTCTAACGCGGAGTATTATGATATAGTTGGTACTTATGCAGATGATTCTGAAAGTAAAAAGTTCATATGTATCTGAGAAACCAAGGTCAGCCAATACTTCGCCACAGCTTTCCTCAAAAACTGGTTCTTGTGTGATTATTGCTTCTCCGTTCCTACCATATCTTTATGGGGTAGTTTCAGTAGTTTTATCAGAGCGATCGCTAAAAAGACTCGTTAACCAGTTGGTAAACTTGATCGCAATATTTGTATTAGGTTGAAGGGTTTGCTTAGTAATCGCTTGTCCCATAGGACGACCAGGTTCATCCTGCCAAGCGAGATATGTATGAATAATTGCCTTACTCTGATCTAATGCTGTAAAGGTAGTGACTTCTCTCACTTGTGCTTGAGTAACACAGTCTCTGGCAAATGCTAGAGATGTAGGTTCTGCTAGTTCTACACAAAAGTCCTCCAACTTTCCAGAAACTTGATTATTAGGCATCAGCCAAAATCCCAGTTTAGGTTTATCTTCAAAACCTTCAACTATTGTTCCATCAATCTCTGGGCCATCAGGTAATTTATAGCTGTAGTGACTTAATTTACCTTTGATACTTTCCCATCTACCCTCAATAGAAGGACTATCAGCATCAAGCATAATACCAATAATTTGAGGATGTTTAGGACTGACAATCAAGGCATTTAGACGTTTTAAAACATTGGTATCTCCACCACATTGATATATGCCAAAAGTCTCTGGAACTTCATGGGCAGCACACAAAGCTAATACGACATGGCAATCATCTGCCCCTTCAACAAGTAGTATTTTATCAGTTTCTTGCTTACAAATATCATCCATATTATTTAGCGCATTTCCACATCTGTTTCAATTGAATCAGTTAGCGTCTCAGAACTATATTCTGTTACTTTAATTAAATGATCTTGAGCATCAAGTCTAAAGAAAGCCCCAAGCTCAGGATATTTATTCCATGCGCTATTAAAACCTTGTATGCAATCACGACTATGCGTGGTAGCAAATACTTGAACATTATGTTTTTCAGCAAAACGAAAAACAATATCCCAAATTTGAGGCTGTACTGTCCAGTGCAATCCATTCTCAAATTCATCAATTAACAGAATACCATTGCGAGCATTAACAAGAGCTACCATGATTTGTAATAAACGGTTAACACCATCACCTAGACTTTTCAAAGGTAATGGTTCTTCGATATTTTCAATTTTTACTAGGGGAATCCGGTTTACGCTGGTGCGGCCTTTGCTAATGTCTTCTACAAAAGCGACCCCAGATATTCTATTCTCAATAAGTTTGAGAGCAGATATAATCTCCGATTCTAAATTAGTTAAACTTGTCAAATCCCAGAGAGCAGCTAATTTTCGGTTAGGTATATTCTTTGTTGGAACCAATTGCAGTATGTATTTTAATTCAGCCTCTTGTTGTTCTTGAATAAATCTATAATTCCTCATTTCTCTTCTAAAATCTTTTTCTAATTTGAAAATTCTTCTAATTTTTTTGTCTTCTTGTCCCACAAGAAAAATTTCAATATCAGATAAATCTTCATCAAATTCCTCTTCAGTAAGCCGAATTCTCCTAATTGTACCTTCATCATCAGATTTACTTTGATATGCAGCAATACCAATATGAATTTGAGTATTGGGTAATAATTCTCCGAGAATTATCCCTTCTTTTTCTATATTCGGTAATCTATGATTGTAAAATAGGTGCCGTAGGGGACTATCTAGTAAATTTTGGCTATATGACTGTGCTTCACTAACCCAAGATCCCTGCCTTGATTCCACAAGTTCATATAAAGTTGTAGGAGAAGCATTACTAGCATATAATTCTACAGCTTCTAGAAATGTACTTTTCCCAGAATTATTCTTCCCTACAATGAGGTTAACCTTACCTAATCTTTTCACCTCAAGATGATGAAAAAGTCTGAAGTTACTTATTTGGAAGGAATTTAGCATATAAGCCCAACCTAGTCCCTTTTCACTAGCTTACAAGATCCTGGCTAACATCACACCATAAAGGAAGAGTCTTGAATTAGAATCAGAAATAAAACAAAGACGCAGAAAAAACCTCTCTGCGCCTCTGGGTAAAATATGCAACTACTTAGACCAACTCTGAAGGCTCCTGTATCATCTGTTGCGGAGGCTGGGGTTGGAACATAAACAGCGAATACACCACATCCCTGCGGATATTCACCATCATATCGAGGAATAATTCATAACCCTCGCTCTTGTACTCAATTAATGGGTCTTTCTGTCCGTAACCGCGTAATCCCACTGACTCCCGCAGGGCATCCATTTGTTGCAGATGTTCCCGCCATAGGGTATCAATCCGTTGGAGGATAAAGAACCTTTCCGCTTGTCGCATCAATCCAGGCTGGATTTGGTCAATTTGGGCCTCTTTCATGTCGTAGGCAATCCGCACCTGTTCGTGGAGGAAGGCTTTGATTTCCGGTACACCCACATCCTCTAGCTGATTGGGCTGTAAATCCGCTAGTAGATAGACAAATTCTTTAACTTTGTCAACCAACTTGTCTAATTCCCACTCTTCTGAAGGGAGTTCTGGGTTGATGTAGTAGTCAACGATTTCGTCCATCGTTTTTTCTGCGTACTTGATCACCACTTCTTTTAAATCGAACCCTTCTAGCACACGCCGACGTTCAGCATAAATCGCCCGACGTTGATTATTCATCACTTCGTCGTACTCAAATACCTGCTTACGGATGTCGTAGTAGTAGGTTTCGACTTTTTTCTGTGCCCCTTCTAAACTGCGGGTAAGCATCCCAGACTCAATGGGCATATCTTCCTCCACCTGGAAGGCATCCATTAACCCAGCAACACGATCGCCTCCGAATATCCGCAGTAGGTTATCCTCTAAACTGAGGAAAAATCTGGTGGAACCTGGGTCCCCTTGTCGTCCTGCCCGTCCCCGCAGTTGGTTATCAATCCGGCGTGATTCGTGGCGTTCTGTGCCGATGACGTGCAACCCGCCTAGTCCTACTACCTCTTCGTGTTCGCGGTTGGTAAATTCTTCGTACTCTTGCTTGACTTTGTTGTAGGCTTCGCGCAATCTTTGAATCACTGGGTCATCGATGGGGGCTTTTTCCACTGCCACGGCGATCTTGTCGTCGGCTTCTAGTTCCGGTAAGCTCCTCTCGCCGTACTCCTTGACTGCCGATTCCACCGCTGCTTTAATTAGCTGTTCTGTCTCTTTACTCAACTGGGTGGGGAAAATTTCCTGATTTGAAGCCCGCCAAGATTTTACTTTTTTGCCGGGGACGAAGCCTTGACCACCCCCTGTCCCTATGGGTAGTCCAGCAGCTCTATGGATGTTAAATACATTTTCATCCTCTGGGCTAACGATGCGCGGCATAAAGTATTCCCGCAGTTTCAACCGTGCCATATATTCGGAATTACCACCCAGGATAATATCCGTTCCCCGACCTGCCATATTAGTGGCAATTGTTACCGCTCCCCTCCGACCAGCTTGGGCGATAATTTCTGCTTCCCGTTCTACGTTTTCTGGGCGGGCGTTGAGTAATTCGTGGGGAATCTCCATTTGTGTCAGGAGTTGCCTGAGGTATTCGGATTTTTCCACACTGGTGGTACCCACTAATACTGGTCTACCCAGTTTATGCATTTCGGCGCATTCTTTGGCAATAGCCCCCCATTTGCCTGCTTCGGTCTTGAACACCATGTCAGACCAGTCTTGGCGGTTGCGAGGACGGTTGGTAGGAATCACCGTCACTTCTAATTTGTAAATTTTTTCAAACTCTGCTTCTTCCGTCTTTGCTGTCCCCGTCATTCCCGCCAGTTTGGGATAGAGCAAAAATAGGTTTTGGTAGGTAATCGTCGCCATAGTTTGGGTTTCTGGCTGAATTTCTACCCGTTCTTTGGCTTCAATGGCTTGGTGCAGTCCATCACTCCACCGTCGTCCCGGTAGTACCCGACCAGTAAATTCATCAACTATGACTACTTCTCCGTTGCGGACTATGTAGTTTACATCTTTGAGGAACAGTTCTTTAGCTTTAATCGCATTGAAGATGAAGTGTGCCCAGGGGTCTTCTGGGTTAAATAAATCCGTCACTCCCAACAGATTTTCTGCTTCCCCAAAGCCTTCATCTGTAAGTAAGACGTTACGTGCTTTCTCGTCTACATCGTAATGTTCATCTTTTTGGAGAACATTGGCGATTTGGGCAGCTTGCATATATTTTTCTGTCGGTCTTTCCACCTGTCCAGAAATAATCAGTGGTGTCCGCGCTTCATCAATGAGAATTGAGTCTACCTCGTCAATCACACAGTAATTGAACTGGCGCTGCACCACATCCGCCATTGATGTCGCCATGTTATCCCGCAGGTAGTCAAAGCCTACTTCGCTGTTGGTGACGTATGTAATATCGCAGGCATAGTTTTTCTGGCGCTCAATGGGAGTCATAGTTGACTGGATTAGCCCCACGCTCAACCCCAAGAAACGATGTACCTGCCCCATCCATTCCGCATCCCGTCGAGCTAGGTAGTCGTTGACGGTAATAATATGTACACCTTTACCAGTTAGGGCATTTAAATAACTCGGTAAGGTGGCCACCAGAGTTTTACCTTCACCAGTCTTCATTTCGGCAATTTGCCCGGTGTGGAGAATGATCCCACCCAAGAGTTGAACATCAAAGTGCCGCAGCCCTAAAACTCGGCTTGCAGCCTCCCGGACCACGGCAAAGGCTTCTGGCAGGATATCATCTAGAGTTTCGCCTTTGGTCAGCCGTTGTTTCAACTCCGCAGTTTTACCTTTCAACGCCTCGTCAGAGAGCGCTTTAACTTCCTCCTCTAGAAGGTTGATTTCTGTGGTGTAGGGTTGGTATTTTTTTAGCTTCCGAGCGTTGGGGTCGCCCAACAAAAGTTTTAGCATGGCAGGTTATGGAACTATATCAAGGGGCTGAGGCTTCAAGCTTTGGCTATATGATTATAAACATTTACTCTAGCCCAACTATCTGGGTTATAGATGGGTATGGCATGAAAATTAACCTCTGTTAGACTAGAACCGTTGGAAAAACGGAGGTTGGTGTTGCCCATCAGTTTACTAGATGATTGAAATTAACTTATATACTCTATTTATAGTATTATTTTGCTCCTGGTGGGCACCCTTCTACCACCCAATCAGATGATTAAAATTATTTCCCAAAGACCTCTAAATCCAGAAAATGTCTACGACATTGGTGTTGAACGCGACCATAACTTTGTGATTAAGAATGGCTTGATTGCCGCCAACTGCTTCAATAAGTCCCATTCTACTGCATACGGTTATGTAACTTATCAAACAGCATATTTAAAAGCTAACTACCCCTTGGAGTATATGGCAGCACTGTTAACGGCTAACAGTGGCGATACTGATAAGGTACAGAGGTATATCAACAATTGCACAAATATAGGTATTCAGATCGATCCACCAGATATAAATCGCTCTGGTTTGGATTTTACCCCCGCCGGCAGCAAGATTTTGTTTGGGTTTTCGGCAGTTCGGAATGTAGGACAAAATGCTATTGCCTGTATTCTTGATGCCAGAAATGATGGTGGGGAGTTTAAAAGCTTGGCGGATTTTTGCGATCGCATTGATCTGCGTGCTGTTAACCGTCGAACCTTGGAATCCTTAATTTACTGTGGAGCCTTTGACAAAATTGAACCTAACCGTCAACAGTTAATCCGTGATTTAGAACTAGTGTTCGACTGGGCCCAGTCCCGGTCCAGAGATCGGGCTAGTGGTCAGGGAAATCTCTTTGATTTATTTGGTGGGGGATTTGCCGCAGGTACGAAAAAAGCCAATAATACCTTTGAATCTGCCCCTAAAGCTGACCCAGTGAAAGATTTCCCTCCCCAAGAAAAGTTGCGGATGGAAAAAGAACTATTGGGTTTTTATGTGTCAGACCATCCCCTGAAGTCATTAAGGCAAATGGTATTATTCCTCACTCCTGTTAACCTTTCCCAACTAGGTGAACAAAGGGATGAAACGAAACTGTGTGCAGTTGTGATGCTCAATGGGGTGAAAAAGGTGGTGACGAAAAAAGGCGATCCCATGGCTATTTTACAAATAGAAGATTTAACTACACAGTTGGAAGCCGTGGTATTTCCCAAAATCTATGAGCGGATTAGTTCCCTACTCAAAGTGGATACAAGATTAATTATTTGGGGAAAATTAGATCGGCGGGATGAACAGACTCAATTTATTATTGAAGATGCCGAAGCGGTGGAAAATATCCAAATGGTGATGGTGGAATTAAGTGTGCAACAAGTAGCTAATATTGAAGAGTTACATCGCTTAAAAACAATTTTACAAGAACAGTCAGGAGACAAAGAGAAAGCAAAAATGCCTGTAATCGCAATTATCCAAACTGAAAGCTATCGTCAACTGATCCGCTTAGGATGGCAATTCTGTGTCCAAGATTCTCGCTCCACTGTCCAGGCTCTGCAAATTGCCGGATTTTCTGCCCAGGTAAGATCAATCGTCGGAAATTAAAGGAAAATTAGGAAACTTCTTTGATTAGCCGACCGTCTTCCATGTGAATTATGCGATCGGCAACATCTAAAATTCGGTTGTCATGAGTGACTATTAAAACAGCGCAGTTCTGTTCTCTCGCTAGTTGTTGCATCAGATTCATAACGTCCCGACCAGATTTACTATCTAAAGCGGCAGTGGGTTCATCAGCTAAGAGTAATTTGGGATGGTTGACTAAAGCACGAGCAATAGATACCCGCTGCTTTTGTCCCCCTGAAAGATGAGATGGGTGGTAATTCAGTCGATTTCCTAAATTAACAGTATGGAGTATGGCTTCTGACTGAGTACGCGCTTGACGTTCTGAGATATTTCTGTGCAGTTCCAGTGACATTTGAACATTTTGTCTGGCTGTGAGGAAATCTAGTAAGTTATGAGCTTGAAAAATATAGCCAATTTGGCGCCGCACGTTGACTAATTTTTGATTATTCGCTCGATAAAGTTCCTGATCAAGAAATTTCAGACTTCCCTCTTGTACAGAACGTAAACCGCCAATCAAAGTGAGCAGAGTTGTTTTACCTGAACCTGATGGTCCAGTCATAATCATAATTTCTCCGGAATTAATAGTCAAATTAATGTCAAATAAAGTCTGGCTATAAAGTGTGGCTTTATCGAAGTAATGATTGAGGTTTTTGACGGAAACGACAAGGTTAGAGTGCATATATTTATTCAACCATTTAAAGTTAAAAAATCTCGGCAGGATCTACACTTCGCAATTTATTGGTGGAGAAAAATCCAGAGGTCAGACACATTAAAATTGTCGAAATTAAGACTATTAATAGCTTTTGTATATCCATAGTAATTGGTAGCTCTGTAGCACTCTTAGCTATATCATAGAGTCCCAGAGAGATGATAAAACCTGGAACATAACCCAGGACGCCTAAGATTAAAGCTTGTTTAAACACAACCCCCAAGAGGTATTGATTCCTAAACCCCATGGCCTTTAAAGTGGCGTATTCAGCTAGGTGTGTGGAAATGTTGCTATAAAGGATTTGATAAACGACAATTACACCGACAACAAATCCCATGACTACCATCATGTTAAATACAAATCCAATGGGTGTCCTGAGAGTCCAATAGTTTTTTTCCAGAGTAATAAAGTTCTCTCGAGTCATAACTATGACATCTTGGGGTAAGTTAGCTGAAAAACTAGCTATAACTTTTTGTGGATCAATATGGGGCTTGAGTTTAATTAAGCCTATATCTATTTTCTCCGGGACGCGGTCTGGAAGTATCCTCAAGAAGGTTGAAGAACTGACAACTAAATTACCATCCACTCCAAAGGAAGGACCTAAGCTAAATAAACCACAGACTTTAACTTTATAACCAACGGAGTCAACGTAACTAAATATTTCTAAACGTACAGGTTTTCCCTGCTCAAACTCTTGGGCAATAGGTCCGAACTCAGTTCGAGAAGCGCGATCAAAAAATACCTGATCGGGGATTTGTAATAACTTAAAATTTTGTTCTATTTCTGGTATTGAAAAGATTGATTTAACAGGATCAAAACCAATTACATATATAGGATACTTTTGTCCGTTATTGGGGTTTTTTAGTTTAGCAAATTGTAAATACACCGGAGTGACTGATTCCACATCATTAAAACCCAATACTTTATATAAATGACTGCGGAAAAAACTTTGATTCGAGGTCAAAGATTTATATTGAGCACTGATTAAGAATAAGTCACCTTTGAGATGATTATGCACCTGGGTAGCACTGGCATAAAGTGCATCTTGGAAGCCAATTTGCATAAACATTAAAACCACAACAAAAGCAATCCCAGCTAATGCTACGAGAAAACGAACTCTTTGTTTGGCTAGTTGTAGCCAAGCTAAAGGGATATTAAGGATCATGTTAAAAGCCTCTGGGAAGTTTGGATTTGCCAATTTTAGATTTTGGATTAGTGGACAACAGATCAATCTCTCCCCTGCTCCCAGAGAGATTAATTTATTCCCAGCCAAAATCTAAAATTGATTGACCTATACCTGAATTACTACCTGCACTTGTAGGTTAGTTAAACCTGCAACTCTTCGACTATCTGCGGGATTATCAATCAGAACTTTCACATCAATAACTTTGTTATCTGTATCTGCACCTGGATTATCAGTAAAGATACTTTGTTTGCCAACTTGTAACCCAATATCTGTAACTGTTCCGCGTAATTTACCTGTGAAAGCACTGCTAGTAATTATAGCTGATTGACCTACATGCACTTTTTCGATATCTGTTTCATAAATTTCTGCTACCACACACATTTGGTTCGTGTAACCTAAATCAGCTATTCCCTTAGTGCTAATAATTTCTCCAGGCCAGGCATGAATTTTCAATACTTGGCCATCGATAGGAGAGCGGATAATATTTAACTCTAAGTTAGCTTTAGCCTGTACCACCGAGGCTTTTGCACTCTCAATATTAGCTTCTGCTACTTGTATATCAGTAGGACGAACTTGAGCAATACTCACAACTTTATCTTTAGCTTCAGTTAATTGCTTTTTGAGGGTGGCTATAGTCCGTGCCAAGGAAGCTTGGGCTTCATTTAGCTCTTGTTGAAAAGTATCTACTTGTAGCCTTCTGTTGTCAGCATCGGAAGCGGAGATTGCTCCATTGTCGTATAATAACTGATATCGCCGATTTTGAATTTCAGCGTTATTTAATTGGGCTTGAATGCGTGCAATTGTTGCTTTCTGGGCAAAAATTTGCCCACTTAACTCGGCTTTGAGTTGGGCAACTGCCGCCTTTTGGGCATAGATGTCACTTATTTTAGCTCCGGCTTTGATGTTATCGAGATTAGCTTGGGTTACTTGGACTTCCATTTGAGCTTTTTTCACAGCTGCTAGATCGGAATCGTAACTGTCAAGAAGGGCTACTATTTGTCCCCGTCTCACCCTATCTCCTTTTTTAATCAGCAGTTTTGTTACTCGAACGCCCCCGGCTAAGGAATCGGGGGCGGATAGGTGTATGACTTCTCCTTTTGGTTCCAAACGTCCTAAGGCAGCAACGCCAGTAATGACCGGCAAATTGTGTGGAGTAGCAAGAGGCTGCGATATCGAGGTCGAGTGAAGAAATAGCGAAAGGGTGTAGAGTGAGACTGCTGTGACTGGCACAGCTGTGGCTACTGCCAAAATAATTGGTAACCAACCCACAGGCTTGGCGAATGACTGCCTTTCTTTATATACCATAATATCCTCCAAGTTAGTGAGCTATTGTGTCTACACGACTCATACTTTTAACTTGGATGCAGCCTGATAACGTTGGATCTAAATTTTTGGCTAAGCCCAAGTTAGGAAGATGGAGCGATCGGCTAAGCATCCATCAATCCTTGAGCAGTATAATGACTCCAAGATGTTTAAAATCCAAATCTGGAAAGTCCCTTGTAGGCTTTTATGAAGAGATATGTTTACTTGTTGAGCACTGCCTCTTTTTTCTTTTTGATAATTGCTAAGTATTCACTCCGAGTTCCATCTACCCGATAATGATCACAAATTTGGCAGAGTTTAAGGATGTCCAATCGGCTGAATACTTTTTGATGCTCAATTCCGTTGTCATTTCGCCACCGCCAGAAAGTTGTCCGATCAATCCGGCGATTGCTATCGGGCCATCGCCGTCTTGATAGAAAATCTACCAATTCTTCTTCATAAAAAGAGTAACCTTTTGGTAACTTGAGGAGTTCTTCTCTTAACTCAGTTAGCGGTATGAGTGGATCTAGGTCAGATAGTCTCATGCCAGCAAGCCCTTATAGTTTCTTTGTGACAGTATCTCTATACCGTGCACATCCTGAGTGGATAGAGGCAGTTGATCAATTTTCTCTCTCAACTACAGGAACTAATACAACAGTATAAATTTACCTTATTCAACCATACATAATAAACTCATTGATACCCAATTGCAACCGATATGCAACAAAATAAATTCTTCACTAATCAATCTAATTCTCATCAAACTCTCCAGGCAATCGCCCTGTTTTATTAAAAGCTAATTCCCTGCATTATCCACAGATAAATTTTGTTTTTCTGCCCTTAGATAGAGACGCTCGTTACTTATTTTACACTGTTCTTAAGTCGATATTTGCAGAAGATGTAACTTAGTCAAAATTGACAGATATCATGGTTGATAAACCCAAAATCTCTGCTTTGCGATAGATGTTATCTAGTAGTAGCCATAATTCGATCTTAACTACTAATTTCCAGTTTAGAACAACAATGTAAAAATGTCCAATTAGAATCCGTCAAATCACTTTTATTATTTAATGATTAGAATTATAGGCAATATGCAATTTATATGCAACTTTAGCAACATGGTAAACTTCATAAGATATTAATAAATCAAAGCTTGCTCAAAAATACCTGACAAATGCGGCTTTATGCAGTTGCATCCAAGTTGCAATTTAGCATCAACCAGCTTAAGATAAATTTAAGCAGGGGAGACAATGTTAAGTTCTCCACAATTTACCTCAGGTATAACTGCTCAGTAATGCATCCTACCATCTTATAGCCTAAATAATTCAGAGCCCAGAGAGTCCAGATTTACTACCTATCTCCATAGGTGAAATACAGACATGGCTGCTTCCACAATTGAAGCTACCTTAGCACAATTGCAAGACGAAGTTAGCAATTGTGAAAAGGCTCTGCTCAAGCTGATAAAGGAGAAACAAGATATGCCGGAAACTGCAACCATAACTAGCAAAACTAGTATTGCCATTATTGGTATGGCATCTATATTTCCCCAATCGAGAAATTTACAGGAGTATTGGGAAACAATTATTCAGAAACTTGATTGTATTACTGAGGTTCCGCCTTCACGATGGAACATAGAAGATTACTACGATCCTGACCCTAAAGCACCTGATAAAACCTATTGCAAACGAGGTGGATTCATCCCCGAAATCGATTTTAATCCCCTAGAATTTGGGCTACCTCCGAATATTTTAGAAGTCACAGATGTTTCCCAATTACTAAGTCTAGTTGTTGCTAAGGCTGCCTTGGCAGATTCGGGTTATGGTGAGTCTCGGCAATTTGACCGGCAACGTACTGGTATAGTTTTAGGAGTAGCTGGTGGTAGACAGTTAGGAATAGCTCTGGGTGCAAGATTGCAGTATCCAGTGTGGGAAAAAGTTCTCAGAAGCAGTGGCTTATCTGCCTCGGATACCGAAAAAATCGTCAATAAAGTCAAAAGTGCATACGTGCCTTGGCAGGAGAACTCCTTCCCAGGGATGTTAGGGAATGTGATTACAGGACGCATTGCTAACCGTCTAGATTTGGGAGGGATGAATTGTGTAGTGGAGGCTGCTTGTGCTAGCTCCCTGGGAGCTTTAAAACTGGCAATTAGTGAGCTAGTGGAGCATCGGGCAGATATGATGCTCACAGGTGGAGTGGAAACCGATAACTCAATTATTGCCTATATGGGTTTCAGCAAAACCCCGGCAGTTTCCCCAAGTGAGTCTGTCAGACCCTTCGATGCCGAATCCGATGGGATGATGCTAGCGGAAGGGATAGGAATGTTAGTACTCAAGCGCCTAGAGGATGCCCAACGAGACAACGACAGAATTTATGCTGTGATTAAAGGTATCGGCTCCTCCAGTGATGGTCGGTACAAGAGTATCTATGCACCACGTCCCGAAGGTCAAGTTCTAGCTTTGCGTCGTGCATACGAAGATGCTGGATTTTCCCCTGCCAGTGTGGGTTTAGTTGAAGCCCACGGTACGGGAACATTAGCTGGAGATCCTGCGGAATTTATCTCAATTAAAGAGGTCTTTGGCCACAACAATCCCCGTAAACAGTATATTGCCCTGGGAACCGTCAAATCCCAAATAGGACATACCAAAGCCGCAGCAGGGGCAGCAAGTTTAATCAAAACGGCACTGGCTCTACATCACAAAGTATTGCCTCCCACAATCAACATTACCAAACCACACCCAAAACTAGACATCGAGAACTCACCATTTTATTTAAATATGGAAACTCGACCCTGGATTACCAACCCTGCCCAGCCAAGACGGGCAGCGGTGAGTTCCTTTGGTTTTGGTGGTACAAACTATCACGTGGTCTTAGAGGAATTTGTAAGCGAACACAGCCAGCCCTATCGGTTACACCACACTCCCCAATCAGTTTTACTTTTTGCTGCCACCCCAGAGCAGTTGTTATCCCATTGTCAAGCTGCCCAGGAACAGTTGGAATCGGAGGCAGGAGAAAGGTACTACACAGAACTAGTTGCTGCTTGTCAGACGGCAGAGATTCCCCCGACCTATGCCAGAGTTGGATTTGTGGCTGACTCTCTGGCCCAAGCCAAAGACTTATTGCAAATTACCATCGGCTGGTTGCACAATAGACCCCAAGCAATATTCTGGGAACATCCCCAAGGGATTCACTACCGCCAAACCGGGCTAGTAACTGCCGGGAGGGTAGTGGCTTTATTTTCTGGGCAGGGTTGCCAATACCTGGAAATGGGGCGGGAATTGGTAATTAACTTCCCCTGCTTGCGGCAGACCTATGCAGATATGGATAGCCTATTTTCTGCCGATGGGTTGCAGCCCGTTTCCCAGGTCGTTTTTCCTGCCCCTGTTTTTGATTCCCAGCAAAAGGCTACTCAACTGGCGGCATTGCAACAAACAGAATATTCACAGCCAGCCATTGGTGTATTGAGCTATGGGCTGTACAAGATATTGCAGCAGGCAGGATTTAAACCGGATTTTGTTGCCGGACATAGCTTTGGCGAACTAACAGCCTTACGGGCTGGGGGCGTTTTGAGTGAGGCTGATTACTTTTTCTTAGTCAAAGCTAGGGGAGAAGCGATGGCTGCACCCAAGGATTCCTCAGTGGATAGGGGAGCAATGGTGGCAGTAATAGGAGACGTTGGTCGGGTGACAGAATTGATCAAGGACTTCCCACAGGTGACCATCGCTAATTGGAACTCCCCCCGTCAGGTGGTATTAGCTGGGGTACGGGAAGAAATAACCCAGGTGCAGACAATTCTCAACCGTCAAGGTTTCTCCGCCACATTGTTATCAGTGTCTGGGGCTTTTCATACCCCACTGGTAGGATACGCCCAGAAACCCTTTGCCCAGGCAGTTGAACAAGTCACCTTTTACCCATCCCACACCCCAGTTTATACCAATGTCACTGGTGGACTCTACCCCCAAGAACCCCAAGGAATCAAAAAAATCCTCAAAGAGCAGATCCGCAATCAGGTGTTATTTCAGCAGCAAATTGAAAACATTTATGCTGCTGGTGGTAACTGCTTTGTGGAATTTGGACCCAAGGGAATTCTGACCAACCTGGTAAAAGAGATTCTCAAAGATCAACCCCATCTAGCCGTAGCTCTCAACCCCAACCAGAGACAAAATAGCGATCGCTCCCTCCGGGAAGCAGTTGTGCAGTTGCGTGTGGCTGGGTTGTCCCTCACTAACCTCGATCCCTACCAAGTTGTCCAGGATGTTCCTGAAGTTACTAAAAAGCCAGTCTTAAATGTGCGGTTAAGTGGGAATAACTATGTTTCTGAGGCCACCAAATTAGCCTTTGAACAGGCCATCCAAGATGGGCATCAAGTCAGCTTGCCATTTTCCCCACCCACAGAGGCAGTGAAGAATCCAGATCAGGAAAAAGTTTTAGTTAGCAGTGATATGAAGTCTTCAAGTCACGAACAACGGGTCATCGACTCCTTAGAGTCCATCCTGACAGAATTCAGCCGTCAGCAACGGGACATCTTAAATGTCCATGAACAGTCTTTGCAACATCAAACGGAGTACACCAAAACCTTTCACCAACTGATGCGGCAGCAGCAGAAAATATGGGGTAGTGGTCATTTTAGTGAGCAACAGGCCCAAACCCAACAACTGGTAATTTCCAGTGCCGATCGCAGCATCATGCGGTTTCACGATCATCAAGCTGACACCCTCCGCATCCATGAGCAATATCTGAATTATCAGCAGGAATACGCTAATAACTTTTGCCAATTGCTACAAGAGCAGTATCAATCATTGCTCATGCCAGATGCCACTCCGGTTTTGGTGACAACACCGACGGTAACGGTCACTACTGATGAGGTTGAAGCACCGGAAACTTTGCATCTTGACCCTCCCACTGAACTACCCGAGATCACCGAGGATTTCGCCCCCCTTCAGATCCCAGAACTGAGCGCACCCACCATTGAACTAACTGCCCTCAGCCAGACCCTACTTAGCATCGTCAGTGATAAGACAGGCTACCCGGTGGAGATGTTGGAACTGTCGATGGATGTTGAGGCCGATTTGGGCATTGACTCCATCAAACGGGTAGAAATACTCGGTGGATTGTTGGAACTATACCCTGATTTGCCCAGACCCAACCCAGAAGACATAGCTCAACTGCGAACCCTGGGGCAAATTGTGGAGTTTATGAAAACTCAGATACCCCAGGGAGGTGTTGTGGAACCTCCCCCAGCAGTAGAAGTCTTGTTAGAAGCCTCACCCCGAGCAGTGGACTTACCTATAGAACCGACACAGTTAGATCTAGAGCAAGTCAGTCAGACCCTACTTAGCATCGTCAGTGATAAAACAGGCTACCCAGTGGAGATGTTGGAACTGTCGATGGATGTTGAGGCAGACTTGGGCATTGACTCCATCAAACGGGTAGAAATCTTAGGTGGATTGTTGGAACTATACCCTGATTTGCCCAGACCCAACCCAGAAGACATAGCTCAACTGCGAACCCTGGGACAAATTGCATTGTATATGCAACAACAGGTTACCTCAGAACCACGGAGTAATCACAGTATTCCCCGGTGTCCAGTCAGGCTGAAGCTGTTGCCGGAACCAGATATTCTCGATTTTACCTTGCCCCAAAACCACATTGCTTTGGTAACCGATGATGGTTCCCCTACCACTGGGGAGTTAGCAGCAGCTTTGACAGCACGGGGTTGGAAAACTATAGTCTTGAGTTTTCCCTCCCACCTCATAGAGGAAAAATTCCCCTTAGCTGATGGTATCCAGCGGGTAGTCTTAGCAGACTTGAGCGAGGAGCACTTGCAACAACAGCTAGGGGCCATTGGTGCCATCGGTGCTTTTATCCACCTCAACCCTGCACATCAAGCTCCAGAAGTAGAAAAAGCTATCCTCCGCCATGTCTTCCTCATGGCCAAGCACCTCAAGGAACCCCTAAATCGGTCTGTTACCCAGGGACGGAGTTGTTTCCTCACCGTTGCCCGTCTTGATGGGGCTTTTGGCATGGGACGGACAACTAAGTTCGGCGCCATCAGTGGGGGTCTATTCGGACTCACCAAAACTTTAGACCAGGAGTGGGAAAGTGTATTTTGCCGAGCGATAGATTTGCACCCGGATTTAGATCCACCGACCCAGGTGCAGTGCATTCTGGCGGAACTTTATGACCCCGATAAATCGCTGGTGGATACTGGGTATAGTCCCCAAGGTCGGGTCAAGTCCATAGCAGAGCCAGTTCCTATTTCTTCCCTCCCCAGTCCCCAATCCTCAGTTCCCAACCCCTCCTCCCAAGTCTTCCTCGTCAGTGGTGGGGCAAAGGGGATTACTGCCCAGTGTGTGATTAAACTGGCTCAGGATTATCAATGCAAGTTTATCTTACTGGGCCGTTCTAGTAGAGAACTAGAGCCTGTATGGGCCGAGGGTTGCCAGGATGAAGCTAGCTTGAAACAGCGGATTATGGAGGACTTTCTCACCAAGGGAGAAAAACCCACACCTCTAATGGTGCAGAAGAAGTACCAGTCTATTTGCTCCCAACGGGAGATCCAGGGTACTCTAGTAGCCATTGAGCAAGCAGGTGGAGAGGCAGTGTATCTGAGTGTAGATATTACTGATGGCACTTTACTCCAAGAGAAACTTGCAAATGTGGTTGAGCTAATGGGCAAGGTGACCGGAATTATTCATGGGGCTGGTACTCTGGCTGATAAGCGCATCGAGAAGAAGAGCATTCAAGATTTTGAAACAGTTTATGCTGCCAAGGTCAGTGGTTTGGAAAACCTGCTGCGGTGTGTTTCTCCTGAGCAACTGCAATACTTAATCCTGTTCTCCTCCGTAGCTGGATATTATGGCAACCTGGGACAGTCTGATTATGCCATCGCCAATGAAATCCTGAATAAATCAGCCCACCTGTTCAAGCTTAACTACCCCAATTGCCATGTGGTAGCAATGAATTGGGGCCCTTGGGATAGTGGGATGGTGTCACCGGAATTAAAGAAGACCTTTGCCAAACGGAAGATTCAGATTATCCCCAGGGAGGTTGGGTCACAAATATTGGTGGATGAATTAGCAATTGCCAATCAGGATACTGTGCAGGTAGTAATTGGGAGTCCTTTAAAATCTACAGCCAATGCCTTACCTAATGAGCTAAAAAACTTCCGCATTCGCCGCAGATTAACATTGGCTGCTAATCCATTTTTGCAAGACCATGTAATTTCTGGTCGTCCCGTGCTGCCTACCACCTGCGCCTTAACTTGGATTACCCATGGCTGTGAACAACTCTATCCTGGTTACCAGGTATTTGCCTGCAGGAACTATAAAATTTTAAAGGGGATTATTTTTGATGAAAATCTCGCACCTGAATACATTCTAGATTTGCAGGAAATAGCTAAGAATGGAAGTGATGAAATCGAATTTGATGCTAAAATTTGGAGTAGAAACATAGAAGGCAAAATCCGTTATCATTTTAGTGGTCAGGTAATTCTGCAGCGAGAAATTCAGGATGCTCCCCGCTATGAACTGTTAGACTTAAAACAGCAGCCAGAACTCATCACCACTAAGTCTTTGTATCAGAATGGAGAAAATAGCTTATTTCATGGACCTACTTTCCACGGTGTTAAATCTATTTTAAACGCCAGTGTTGATAAGTTAACCACAGAATGCTATGTACCGCAGCCAGAACCAAGACAACAGGGACAATTCCCCGTGCAGACATTCAATCCCTACACTGCCGATGTCCAAAGTCATGCCCTATGGATTTGGTCGCAGCATTTTCATCAGGAAGGTTGCCTCCCTTCAGAATTCAGTACTTTTGAACAGTTCACAAAACTACCATTTGATCAGACATTTTACGTTTCTTGTGAAATCAAATCTAGGACAGATTTAGCCGTGGTTGCTGATATGATCACCCACGATTCACAAGGGCAAGTATATAGTCGCATTCTTGGAGCTAAGGCGACAATTTTACCTAAGCTTGGTAATGGGTAATTAGGGATTTTAGATTGGGGGAAAACAGATCAATCTCCCCCTGCCTCCTCCTACTTTTACGGAAATTGTTAAATTATGCTGAACAGTTTTATCTCTCGTCCTAATAACTTCCCATTCAGAAGATTTCTCTGGAGAAATTTTTATAACTTATTCGCATCCGAGTATGCGGAAATTGACATTGTTTTCATGAACTACGGTTATCTCGATTTATCTCCCAATACCCAACAGTTAAGATTAAATATTGCTGATGAGGAAGAGCGTTATTGTCTGCAACTTTATCATCACGTTGCCGGCGCTGTTTCTTTGGAAGGATTGGATGTCCTAGAGGTAGGATGTGGACGAGGTGGAGGTGCTTCTTACATCAAGCGATACTTAAAACCAAGAACCATGACTGGGGTAGATTTTTCCCGCAGAAATATCGAGTTCTGTCAAAATCATCATTTTGTTTCCCAACTCAACTTTACCTTGGGAGATGCAGAGTCTCTACCCTTTAATGACAGTTTATTTGATGCTGTTGTGAATGTTGAATCCTCACATTGTTATGGTTCATGTGAACGTTTCTTTGCCGAAGTATTTAGGGTTTTGCGTCCAAATGGTAATTTCTTATTTACAGATTTCCGACCTAAGGAAGTAGTTGATAAAACAACTCAACAACTGATTGATGCTGGATTTAAAATTATCAAGGCTGAAAAGATTACTCCCAATGTACTCAAATCAATGGATTTGCAAAACGATCGCAAGCTGAAAATCATTAATGAGAGTATTCCTAAATACTTACATATTTTTGCCAATTGGTTTGCGGGATCGGCAGGAACTCCAGTGTATGAAGCATTTAAAGATGGAACTTTGGAATACCTGAGTTATACGCTGCAAAAGTAGGGTAAGGGAGTAAACCTTCAGGGGGACAAGGAATTTTGGATTAGGGGACAACAGATCAATCTCTCCTCCTACCTCCCCTGCCCCCTCAAAAACCACCTATAGGAATGAAACCATGATGGAAAATACACAATTTCCCCCAGTTGCGATAGTCGGCATGGATCTTAATTTATCTTCTTGCGGAGGATTGGAGGCTTTTGAACGTAGTATTTACGATGGGACTCAGAAGTTTATGTCCCCTGAAGGCTGTATTCAGGATGGGGACAATTTACCAATTCTACCAGAGGCAGTGGATATCTTAAGTCCTCAAGCACTGCTGATGTTGCAGGTGTCTAATAAGGCACTAAAAGATGCGGCACTGGATCAACAGACAAAGGTTGCAGTTGTGATTGTGACACCAACGGCAGTTTCTCTCAATCACAGCACAGATAAATTGGCGAGTTATATTTCTCGGTTGTGGAATACTACTAGTCCAGCTTTCGCTTTATCTGCGGAAAAGAATTCTGTGTTCCAAGCCTTGAATCTAGCTCGAAAGCTACTGACTAATAGACAGGTAGATGCTGTTTTGGTGGGTGCTGTTGATTGCTCTGGTGGAGGAGATCATCAATTCAAAACCAACACCGGGGTCAATACTCTCAGTTTTGATCAACGAGTCGATGGCATCGTGGTAGGGGGAGGTGCTGCGGCTGTGGTCTTGAAACTCCATGAAGCAGCTAAACAAGATCGCCAACGCATATATGCAGTTATAGCGTCCTTGGGGTTAGTGGAAAATTCCCCACTCCATCCGGAAGCACTGACAACGGCTTGTCAGGAGGCTTTTAAGCTTGCTGGTGTCAGACCTACGGATGTTGGCTATTTGGAAGCTTTTGCCAGTGGGATTCCACAACAAGATGCAGCCGAGATTCAGGGGTTGGTCCAAGCTTATCAGACTGGGGAACCCCAACTAAGTTGTGCTATTGGTAGCGTCAAGGCTAACATTGGGCATACTTTCGCTGCGTCAGGGTTAGTTAGTTTAGTGAAAACAGCACTGTGCTTGTATTATCGCTACATTCCTGCTGTCCCCCAATGGTCTACCCCAAAAATGCCAGAGATTTGGAGTCCAAGTCCTTTTTATATTGCACCTAAGTCTAAGCCTTGGCTGATAGAACCAACAACCCAGAGGAGGATAGCTGCGATTAATAGCATGGATGCAGATGGCAGCTACGCACACTTAATCTTATTGGAGGAATTAAGTCAGAGAAATCACACTAGTAGATATTTGGAGCAGATGCCTCTTTATCTGTTGGCGATCGCTGGCAATGATCAGTCCGCTTTATTGGAGCAACTCGACCTGCTGGCAGAACATCTGCAAAATAGCACATCACTGCCAACGCTGGCTAGCCTGAATTTTAGAGCTTTCCAACGGCAACCACAGGCAAGGTATGCCTTAGCAATTATAGGACGCACTCAGGAGGAATTAAGCCGAGAAGTTCAACGGGCAATCCAAAGCGTACCTAATGCTTTTAATACTTATTTACCTTGGCAAACTCCCACAGGGAGCTATTTTACTCCCCGACCCCTGGGAGAATCGGGTAAAGTTGCCTTCGTCTATCCTGGTTCCTTTTCTGCTTATCTTGGACTAGCGCAAAATCTCTTCCGCTTGTTCCCTCAAATTACCGATCACCCAATAATTGATAAAATTTACACCCGTTTTACTGATGTAGAAAAAATTCTTTATCCCCGCAGCTTACAGAAGTTGTCAAACAGGCAGTTAGAAGCCTTAGAACAACAACTAGTACATGATCCAGTGACAATGCTAGAAACGGAAGTCGGCTTTGCCGGGATCATGAGTGCAATTCTCCAAGATTATTTCCAAATCCAACCCCAATGTGCCTTTGGGTACAGTGTGGGTGAAATTAGCATGATTGCATCTCAGGGTATATGGAGTAGTTTTAAAGATAGCAGTGATTATTTGAATAGTTCCCCCCTGTTCAAAACCCAGTTGTCAGGACCGAAATATACAGTTCGTCAGCATTGGGAACTACCTCAAGGGCAAGAATTTTGGAGTAACTATGTACTTATCTGTTCCCCATCCCAGGTGCGAGAAGCTCTTAAAAATGAGAATCAGGTCTATTTATGTTTAATTAATACACCAGAGGAAGTTGTAATTGCTGGGGAAACACAAGCTTGTCAGCGGGTAATTAAAGCCTTAAATTGCGATGCTATTTCAGCCAATATCAATCATGTCATCCATTGTCAGCCAGTGCGATCGCACTACGATGAACTGGTTAAAATCAACACTTTACCCATTGAAAATCGGCCGGAAACCGTTTTTTACACTGCTGCGAAACAGGCACCTATGGAGATGGAAAGCCAGATTATAGGTCGAAATATCGCTCAAGGTCTGTGTCAGCAGCTGGATTTCCCGGAGCTAATTAACCGTGTCTACGATGATGGCTACAACATATTTGTTGAGGTCGGCATTGGTAGCAACTGTTCGAGATGGATTGATGCAACTTTGAAACAGAAGGAACATGTGACTGTGTCTGTAAATAAAAGAGGGGTTGATGATCATACTTCTATTGTCAGGTCCTTGGCAAAGCTAGTTAGTCATCGAGTGAATTTAGATTTGTCACCACTGTATTCCATAGGGAGAGAGAATGGCAGCAAGATAACCCAGTTACCTAATTCATACGATGTGCACTTGCAAAAGCTAAGTCATAACTCTGCCCAGATTACCAAAACCCACGGTATTCTATTACAAGCACGACGGCAATTTTTGCAGAGAATGAGCACCATGATTCAGATGCAATTATCTTTTGGTCAAGGTACTTTTAGGTAATTTTGAGGGGGATAAAGCACATCCCCCCATTCCCTGCTCCTCAGAAATCAAATCATAGTCCCATAGCAGGTTAAATAATATGCCTACTACTACCCTCACTAAACCCACCAATCACCTTAAATTCCTTGGACACCCTTACCAGTTTTGGCAAGGTGCTTTAGACACTGTATCCTTTGACCAGGAGGGGATAAAATCTAAGCTGCAAAATTTAACTAAGCCTTGTTATTTAATTCGGATTGATGGGCAAATTGGTGCTACGAATGAAGGGGAATTATCCCCTATCAATCAGAGGATAGAAGTACTAGGATCTGTTCAATCTTTGGCAATTCAACAGTTAGGTGATCCAACCTTTCAAGATTTCCATAATGTAAAATGTGCCTATATGACTGGAGCAATGGCTCAGGGTATTGCTGCGGAAGAATTGGTGATTTCCCTGGGAAAAGAGAGGATTTTAAGCTCATTCGGGGCTGGAGGTTTAGCACCTAACCGTGTGGAAGCGGCAATTAATAGAATTCAACAAGCCCTACCCCAGGGACCGTATGCTTTTAACTTGCTGCACAGCCCCAGTGAACTGACAATTGAACGTCATGTTGTTGATTTATATCTCAAATATCAGGTAAGAACAGTAGAAGCATCTGCGTTCCTAGATTTAACAGATAACATTGTCTACTACCGAGCTGCGGGACTAGGGTTAAATGCAGCTAATCAAATCGAAATCAAAAATAAAATCATTGCCAAAGTTTCTCGTCCAGAAGTTGCTACCAAATTTCTCCAACCCGCACCACCAAAAATCCTCAAACAATTAGTTGAGCAGGGTCTGATTAGTGAATTGCAGGCCAATATTGCCGCCAAAATTCCTATGGCTGATGATATTACCGCAGAGGCAGATTCTGGGGGACATACAGATAATAGACCCCTAGTTTGCCTACTACCTTCCATCATCGAGTTGAGAGATCAAATTCACAGGAAATATGCATATAAACAACCTGTCAGAATAGGTGTCGCTGGAGGAATTGCCACACCTAAATCAGCCCTAGCAGCCTTGATGATGGGTGCTGCTTATGTTGTCACCGGCTCTGTTAACCAAGCTTGCATTGAATCCGGAACTTCCCCGCACACTAAAAGTTTGCTAGCTCAAGCTGACATTGCCGACGTGATGATGGCTCCAGCCGCAGATATGTTTGAAATGGGGGTCAAATTGCAAGTTCTCAAAAGAGGCACCCTCTTTCCCATGCGGGCACAGAAGTTATTTGATTTGTACAAAAACTATAACTCAATTGAAGATATTCCCCCAGGGGAACGAGAAAAGTTAGAAAAACAGGTCTTACGGCAAACTGTGGCGGCAGTTTGGCAGGAAACCGTTACTTATTTGTCCCAACGCAACCCTGAGAAGTTAGCCAAAGCAACCAATGATCCTAAACTCAAGATGGCTCTAATTTTCCGCTGGTATCTGGGGCTATCTTCTCGCTGGTCTAATTCTGGTCAAAAAGGTCGGGAATTTGATTATCAAATTTGGTGTGGACCGGCAATGGGTAGCTTTAATGATTGGGTAAGGGATTCTTACTTAGGAGATCCCAGTAATCGGAAAGTGGTTGATGTTGCCCATCACATTATGACAGGAGCCGCCTTTCTCTACCGAATTCAAAGTTTAAGAATTCAAGGCGTACAAATTCCCGATGAGTATAGTCAGTATCTCCCCGTTAGTTTTCTATGACTAAGCCTCCCTCTAATTCTTACACAGCCACAGATATCCAACAGTGGTTAGTCTTAAATATTTCCTCTCTACTAGGAGTTGAACCAGAGCAGATCGATATTCGAGAACCTTTAGATAGCTATGGTTTAGATTCAGCCCAGGCCATTATCCTAGCGAGTAAAGCGGAAAAGTATCTCGGATTGAGGCTATCTCTCATCCATCTCTGGTATTATCCGACTATTGAAGAACTTACTCATCGGTTAGTTGAAGAGTTAGGAAATTCCCAGTCAGAGATTTTTCAGATTTGAATATGAAGGAGGCAGGAGGGGAAAGAAGAAATAGTGCCGAAACTTCCATAAGGATTATCAAACTTCTAACTTGAAATAGGGGTGCAAGGGTTTGACGATGAAAATTTTTTCATTGGGACTGCCTCTTGCCTCCTTCATTTGACCCACTTGAACAGAATTAATTACACAAACTCGCTTGCTGGAATCCTTTATCTAGTCTAGATAAGACTAGATATTAGTTTGTAAATATTTCTGTTCAGGTTACTTAGGATGTAAGGAATTTTAGATATTGGATTAGGGGACAACAGAATGAATCTGCCCCCCTGCCCTTAATTTATTGGAGTCCTATATGAATACAGATGTAATGCTGGCACAGCTTACTCAAAAAGGTGTCCGGTTTTGGGTGAATGACCAAAATTTGAATATTCGCGCTCCCCAAGGGGTGATTACACCGGAGATCCAAGCCGAATTAGCCACACATAAGGCAGAAATTCTCGCCTTTCTCCAGAAAGGGAATATGGGGAATCAATGTGCATCTGTACCTTTAAGTCAGGGACTAAGTCTGCATACCATCGGTCGTTTAATTGGTGGATTTAGTACGGAGTTTCCTGAGGGGTACAAACCACCAGTTATTGATCCCAAAGTTATGGCCCAAAACCTCAGTGTCACCTTTAGACCTTTACCACCTAATTATCAGAATCAAGTTATTATTCAATTCCGGCGTAAATTAGCGTTAATACTCAAAAACTATGGAGTTAGAGTTATTCCTTGGTATCAGGCAAAAACCGAATTTTGCTATGATTTCAGACTACCGATCATCAACCGCAATTACAGTATCAAAATTAAGGGAGCTAGATCTGAGATTAATGCTGTGATTGATGTGGAAAGACCTAGTTCCTACATTGGTAAGTTGGGGACATGCATGGCGGAAAGCCTGTATAGTCTTTATTCCCAACTGCTGTTACAAGATCGGAAAATATCTGTGCTCCAAATTGCTAAGTTAAGTAGTTGGGCTGAAGACTACACAGCTAGGTATATTGAAGATCCCACTAACACCCAAGTGATTATTCTCAAAGAGTTAGATCAGACATTTATCAACCCACTACTCCCCTATCAAGACAAGATCAGTATTGGGATAAATACCCTAGTTAAAACGTTCTCTGAGATTGTCATTGGTGTCTCAGATGAGAGGATTTCGATTTTAAATATGAATCTTTCTGATTCCATTTTTCCCCAGGGAGAAATAGAAGATTTCGTGTTAAAGTCTTTAATACCTAAAGTTTTTGTCCCCATTGCTCCGCTGTTAATGAATCGATTTGCGGTGAGCAAGTATAACCCTAATAGCTCTGAATATGCTGCCAAATTGGTTAAATTAGGGCAGGAACTAGCCTCAACAGGTCTATTTCCACCTGGGTTTAAACTATCTGAGGTGATTAAAAGGAAGTCCCATAGAGATATTGTTGATGTCATCGTTAATGGGAGGACTGGTGTTTCCTACGGCTTTGTGGCCTATGCAGAACCTCCCCATTATGTCGGGAAGATTGAGATCAGTGCTAGTGAGTGGGAAAGTCTATCTTCTGTTGAGGGGTTTAGTGGTGACGAATTGCGTCAGAACCAACAGGGGAGACGATATATAAAAACCATAGTTGGAGGTAAAGATGTATATAAGCAAATTCCTGATATCTGGCTGGTTAGTTCTCGCTCAGGTGCTAATAAGACGGATTTGAATCTAGAAACTGATGTCCTGCGGATTGGGTTACAAGACAAGTTGTATCTCCAATTACCGGATGGGATGGAAAATCCAGTGGATGTGAAACCTTCTTACGACACCTATGTCATGCTCGCTATTAGTCTTGCTGCGGCCTTGTACACACCGGAATTAATCAAAGATGGTGCCCCGATAGTTCACTTTCATGGCTATCCAGCTTTGAAGTGGTTTCAAGAAAATGAGTATTGTGTGGGGGTAAATAACCCTTCTGTCCCCTGTGGCACCTATGAATCAGGCGTACTCAATTTTTTGGGTGTGGCAAATCTACAGCTTGGACAATTGAAGAAGAAATCCCTGGAGGTAGGGGAACCACTCAATCAAAAATTGAGTGAGGGTCTTAAACCCTTGCTCCCTTTGGTTGCCAGAGGGTTTGAGGATTCACAAGAAAAAATAAACTTGATTGGTTTGATAGAACCAGACCATGGGGTAAATTTCATCGCTAGTAATCCCTCATATCTGGTGGAGAGGTTGAAATCTGGGTGTGGGGAAGGGGATATTGAATTGGGTAGTAAACATTTTGCGTCTCTCAAGGCGAATTTAGGTTAAAGTTGATTTCTGAGCTACCCCGTGTCACAACAACCCCCATTGCCAAGTTGTGGGTAAGTATAGTGATATAAATACTACGGCAATCGGTTATGGTGTGACTGTAAACATCCCTCAACGTAGTAATTTTTTGGTCCGCATTTTTTTATAAAATAAAGCCATTGAGGCTAAAACCTGTGCCGTCTGAAGATGGTAAATGTAAATATTTGCGGTTACTTATGCTGCAATTAAGTACTATCAAGATCTTCAAAGCTATAATAGGCATTGGTTTCTTAATTTTGGCACCAACATCCCCTAGGGTATTTTAAATTATATATGGTCACACAACTCAGGGAAACCAGAGCCACAACCGAACTCACAATTAAATGGGAACCCCTACCCAAAGATTTTCAACTAGAGGATGAACCAGTGGAGAATACGGGACAGCCACTGTTGGCTGCTGCTTTGCGCGAAAGCTTAGAAATCAGTGGTTTCATCCAACCACAAATGTTAATAGCCTCTAACTTTGGACTCTGTGCCACGGTAAACGACCAACTGGTGATTAAAGCCCCAGATTGGGTTTATATCCCGACCGTGAAGGAAGCAATGAGTAATCGCAAAAGTTATACACCCATTTTGGAAGGTGACATCCCGTTCATGGTGATGGAATTTCTCTCGGACACCGATGGGGGAGAATATTCAGCGAGACAGACCTATCCCCCAGGCAAATGGTTTTTCTATGAACAGATATTGCAAGTACCCATCTACATAATTTTTGACCCAGATGGGGGATTATTGGAGTATCATCAATGGGAAAATGGTAGTTATAAATTAAAGTTACCCGATGAAAATGGTCGTCATTGGGTGGAGGAGATGGGTCTATATTTAGGTACATGGCAAGGAACAAAAACCGAGCGCACAGGTTATTGGTTGCGGTGGTGGAGTCGGGATGAACATTTGTTACCTTGGGCTGTGGAACAAATGGAACAGGACCGTCAGCGGATAGAACAGGAACGTCAACGCGCTGAACAAGAAAGTCAACGTGCAGAACAGGAACGTCAGCAAAAAGAAAGGTTAATTGCTTACTTACAATCTCAGGGTATTGATCCCAATAATTTACCGCCTTATGTGTAGCTGACCAGATTTTAGATTTTGGATTGGTGATGAGTTAGTTATACTAAAAACGGCTGATTTCTGGACTTTTACCTGGGCAAAAAAACTTTGCCTGTAACCTAAATCACGATTTTAAAAGTAAAGCGCCAAACCGTTTAGAGTATATCAAGCAAATAAAATTGGTTCTTCCGGTAATTTTATGCGTAGAGCCACTTACATTATTATCAAATAAATGCATTTAAAACGATGAAAGCCTTGTTCTGCAAGGTTTTAAAGCTAT
>Ga0116227_10003838_pt1 | contig 33032 bp, 10 predicted proteins | sample S1TSphgellanicum_FD_89693 | JGI IMG/M metagenome (GOLD analysis project Ga0116227, IMG submission 89693) | Host-associated microbial communities from peat moss isolated from Minnesota, USA - S1T2_Fb - Sphagnum magellanicum MG | ecosystem: Host-associated > Plants > Peat moss > Unclassified... | reverse complement strand
CAAGAAATTGACTTCTGTCTGCAACATCTCAAGCCCGTTCCCAGTTACAGTATCACATCTCAAGTTTTATAATTTGCAAATCTTTGCAGGATTATGGGAAGGTTACTACAAGATCAGTCTATGCGCGATGTTTGCACTTGGGACCCTTTCATGCTCAGCCCTACATTTATGAGATACTTCAATAAAACTCCTGCACTTGAGAGGGCTTGTTTGAAAGCTTATCTGATAAGTTCGATTCTCCAAAGGACAAAGAGTTCTATACTACTTTGCTTGTGTACAAGCTCATACATGTGTTGAGGTAAGTCTAGCACAGTCTTAAGGTATGATTGCTGCAGCCCTGAATCTCTTGCAAACTTCATGACTCAGTACCTTTGGGCGAAGCCAATTCTCTGTGGAGAAAGCAAACACGGTGAGCACTTCAATGCCCCATTTCTGTGATAGCTTCACCACTTCCTTCAGAGCCCGCACCCCAGCTTCATGGCCGACGCTTGCTGGCCACCCTTGCCTCTCTGCCCATCGTGAATTGCCATCCATAATTATTGCCACATGCCTGGGCATCCGCGACGGGTCCAGCTCTGTCGGTAATTCCCGCATATCCACAGCATCACAACAAGCCAGTGCGTTGACTCCTGCCCAACCTACCGAACGACACCGCCTTAGATTCGGGATCCGCGAAGGCAGACAGCAGACGCAGCAGGAAGCATTCACGTATTTCCGGTGGGAGACGGACGAAGATGGCACTACGAAGAAACTCGAAACTTCGCGAGGCAGACAACACGGAAGCGGCGACAGAGAGCGAGAGGTGACACCAGAGAGAAAGGATGAAACCGGCAAACCCGGAAGCATCAATGGAATTTGCAGACACTTGAGATCTATATTAGCCGTATCGTCAGTCCCAGAAGCTGTACCAAGCTGGAAAAAGGATCGAAGAACAGGAGACAAGGCCTACGAGCAAGGCAAAACCCTTCCGCAGACCGATCTCTTCTTCCTCCTCTTCTTCTTCTTCCTCCCCACTTTTCTCGACTCGGCTGAGACTGCGAGAAGGGTCACCCTTGAGTCACCCATAGCCGGACACTCACCAGTACCCGACAGAACCGCAAAGCATTTGATCCCTGGAACTAGGAGTCAGCGAGCCAGGAGTGTGTGCATCTGTGAGTGGGGAAAACAGAGAGAACACTTCAGCAGGTGTGTTGAGAAACGAGGCACAGATTCAACAAGGAATGCACATTGTTGCGCGGATTGAGAAGATTGTAGTAAGATGTCCGTCTCCTTCAAGAGCATACAGACTTGGAAGCCCATGTGACCAGGATGCAACAGATCTCCCTCGAGCCAGTACCGGTGCTTCTAGTCCTCTGACTCCCAATTACTTAAACTGCCGTGTTTCCCAATTACTCGCTATCGATTCTGGACTCAATTGAGAAGCTTATTCACAAATCTGCTAGAGAAAAGCATATTCAGAACAAAGAACATAGAACACACAGAGCTTTTGTATTGCACCCAGAGCTTTCCACAAACAGAGAAAGAAGAACAAAGAACAATCATCTGGAGAATTGGGCAGGAGCTTCAACCACTTAGGGTTTCCACCAAATCTGTCATCAAACACAAGATGTACTAGTTAGCATTCAGCCTCCAAAGAGCTCAATGCCTAGATACACAACTGACCGCTAGTTGAGGATTTGACCAGCAACTTGGGTACACAAACCATAGAAGAGAGATTTGCAGATTCTGCATACCATTAGTGTAGGTTTTGTTGCAGGGCTAACCAACAGTTGAAGAATCCAAATAGCAAAGTGTAAAACTCTTGGCTGCTTCTGAAAAGCTCAATTGATCCACAAACCCTAACCTAGGGTTTTGCAAATTTATGTATAAGTAAATAGTGTAGTCTCTAGGGGAGGGACTAACAACAGTCAATCAATCACTTGCAAGCATAAAAAGCTCTTGGTGATTGTGAAACAGTAAGATTCATCCTCCTGTTGATCTACATTTTGATGACTATTTGTATTTGGTACTGCTACATTCTGTTGCATCCACATTGTGAAATGCTTTTGATGGGCATCACAGAAAACCTTGAAGAAAAAACTCTACAAGTCTTCTTCAGTGGCATGGGAAATTGCCCACAGCAATGTTGCAGTCTATATTGTACATGAAAATAGGATTTTAGGACCTCTATCTCTCAGTGCATTTCTATGGTACTGCATGAATGTGTGTTTTTCGCACAATTTTGTAGGTTGCATTCTGGACTTTGACATGTACCATATCTCCAGATTGTAGAGCCACCCCTAAATGCCTGCAAAACACTAATCCTCACGTGCCATTGAACCTGAAATCACAGTAGCCAAATCCACATATTCCGGACTCAAGAGCAAGGGGTAAATGGGTTCTGCAGATCCTTCCTGCTGGCTCTCATCCTCCACTCTGTCCACTGCTTGGACGCTCACTAATCTCTGTGTGTTGTCGGCAGTCTCTCCGAAGTTCTCATATTGCTGGGCTGCAAACGCCTTCCCAGCTGCTTGTGCAAACTCTATGACTAATTTATTTCTAGCCTTTGGGGTGAGACTGAGGTCTTTCAATGCTTCAAGTGGAGCAAAAGAGGATGCGGAATCTTTATGGTTGTATTCAGGGTCCTTGCCACCTAAGTAAGTAGCACGCAGGTAAGTGGCAGCATCATGTGCTCTTGCAGCTGCTTCAGGAGTTTTATATGTTCCTAGCCAGATCTGCTTCTCGCCACCGACACGAATCTCTGATACAAACACACCCTCCCGACATCGCACCCCTCGGAACTCCTTGGCCCTCTCCACGTCAGATGTTGCCTTCTCGGGGTCTTGTGACTTATTGACCACCTTCTTCCGTTTGTAATGTTTTGAAGGTGGCGCAGACTTAGAGTTCCCTGCAATGCCGGCATCTCCGCTTGTCGAAGAAGCTCCGATGATTCTTTCACAATCTCTATTTCTTTTCTTCGAGACATGTTCTTCGCTCAATTTGCTGGGTACCAGCGTAGAATTTCCAAAAAGGGAGCGTGAAGCTCCACTAGGGTCGTATGAAATACGTGACTCTTTCTTACTTGCATAATCAAGAAGGAGATCTAAAGCGGCCTTAATTTGATATGCAACTTCCGAAGCTTCCTCAGTAGCTTTAGCTACATGTCCTGAAAGGAGTTCTGAAGCTACCCTGATCTCATCTGCGACTTCTGACGGTTGTTCCAGGCATTCTAAAGCTTTAATGACCGTGGTTACAATTGAGAACTTGGCAAGGTTCTTCACTTCATCTAGAACTGAAACTTTCTCAACAACAGCAGCTGTACCTGCAGACGTCGAGCCGTTCTCAGAATCACGATTAAATAGCATCGTGCGAAGGTTCTGATTCTTCCTGCCCGCACCCATTGCGCTTCTAGTTCTCACACTCCGCGAGGGCAGGAGGAGTGAAGTGTCGGGACTGCGACGTTGCGTATGGCGAGAATTATATCTGTCCGAGGCTTGATTTTCTGTTGGAGGTAACACATATGTTGGGAGAGGCCGTCGTATCGGGCGAGACTTGTCTCGATTTTGTGTTCGAGGAAACACCGATGGTGTGCGAGGGGTTGGTGTCGCGCGAGATTCATCCTCCCGGGCTCTATTTACTGTTCGAGGCAACACAGATGCTGGGTGAAGCCGGGAAGACGAATAATCCCTCGATCCGGGCGAAGAATAGGTAAAATATCGCATCATGTAATCTCTGATTCTACAGCAGCAGCAGCAGCAGCTAAATTTCTCTTTTCTCACTCACAAGTCTAACAAGAAGAAGCAGTCTACGCAGCTTACCACATCACTATCAATCCCCAAAACACGTACTCCCAAAATCTCTTTGTTATCTGAGCAACATCTTTCTAGACTTCTCTCAACTAAACAAACACAAGAGAACAAGAAGCAGTTGACACTCACTCACTCACTCCCCTCTACTACCCACCATATCCCGTCAATCGACAGACATCTACTCTCCCAGCAAGCAATGGACCAATTTTCCCCTTCCCACGAGAATAGAACTGGATACGATCGTCTGTAGAAGTTCGATCTCCCGACAAAATTTGACGGATTGGGAGTTCAATGTGTTCCTTCAAAATATCCATGCCGACGGACGCCAGCCTTGACCTCTGCCGACGTTCTCAAAACGCCCTCGGAGCTCCGAGTGTTTTTCGGAGCGTCCCCTTATGTCAACGTTCCCATCCATCGCTAGGCATATGTATGGACTCGTTCACAGCCCACCCTCAAGAGAGCATCAGAAACAAGGGGTGTGTCACACTATGGCCTTGGCATTTACATTAAAAAGTATCTTATGGCAAAAGAAGAATTATGGAAATTCAAATATTTCACCATGCAAAAACATAGTCTTCAAAAAAATCCTCTAATGGAAACCAAAATCCTTCAAGATATTATAACTCTATAACTAATCTCAAGTTTCAACACAAGCCAAAACATCATCTTTCAAAAATCCTCCTGTAAAAATAGACCTACTACCTAGGGGCCAAAATCCATTAAGCTACTAAACTCTATGATGACTCTAAACACAATATCTATGCCTGGGTAGGCAAGGCCAATAAAGTTCCCAGGTCTCTCGTCCTTCCCAGTGTAATTTTTTGAAGGATTCTTGAAAGTGGCCCTAGTGGCTGTTGTGTGCTTGAGCTAGGAAGAGCAGTTCCAGTCGTGCTCAATATGTGATACTGCACAATAACATTGGATGAAGAAATGTCAAAATATGCTGGTTCGGCTCAGGAAAATGGTTTTGCCTCAGCATAATTGCACAGTTTGTGGTGGCTGGTAAAAGGTGCCGCAAGCAGTGCAGAAGATTGTAATAAATATGATCTGACTGGTGCTCAGTGTTTCTGATTGACCTATCATAATGATTGGTCCAGGTGGTTTGCTATTAGTAGTCCCATACCTATTTGCTGTCCTTGTTTAAGTTTTATCGGTGGGGTTGCAAAAATGTATTTAACTAAACTTGGATGTGAAAATTATTTGTGCAGGATCACATACTGAGCACCACTGGAGATGCTCTGACTCAGGTTGCCACACTCATATGCCTAGTTATCTTTTGACTGGCTATACAGAAAAAATAAAGTAAAATGATAACATATGACTATTTTCCCTCTTTGGAGGTATGGTGTATTTGGCTATTCAAGTTGCATTGTGTATGTGAATAGTGGCTATTTCATTTTTGATAAAGTCTGAATTTAAGTTATAGTAGAAAAATTTGTGGAGCCATTTGTTGAGTCTTGGAGGATTGGAATGGCAAAGCTTGGTGAAAGATGTCATAACCAATGACTTAAGCTACTTGAATTACAATTTACAAGTTAAAGATTAAACACTAGCAATTTCTGTGAGTCTATAAAATTCAAAATAGAAACTGAAATCACATGAACAAATTACAATGCATAAAAAGCAAATTGACAAATCATGTGAAGGAGTTGAACCTTTGTCTTAGAAGACATTGTCCTCATTGGTAGCCCATGATCCTAACTTGCAAGCTACACATTAGATGAGAAATACAAAGAAAATTAAATGGGATTCAAGAGAGAAGGAGAATTTTACCCAAAGTTCAAACTAATCACGCATCATGGAACTGTTTTTTTTTCTAATGAGCTATTGAAGCTATAAGGTCCCTTCTTGCCTTCTCATCAATCCATCGTCATAAGGAAAAGTATCAACAATATAAAACAGCTATGCAAACATACACACCACCAAATCCAAATGTTCATAAGGTTGATTGCATAATCTTGTCTCCATGGATGTCAAAGTTGAGAAAGTTTTCTCATCTTTCACAAATCCCATAATTTGAACCTCAACTAACTCCACCACTTTCATGAACTTAGAAAGTTGAACACATAATGATGCATTGGAAAAAAAATAATTCAAACTTTGGACATTGGATTGAAATCCATGGGTTGGTTTGTAGCCCATTTAGCATTGGACATCATTGGTTCTCGGAAAAAAAAATTGTAAGTCCAAAATATTCACATTAAGAACATTTGAGATTCAAGTTTGGGTTGATCTTAGCTTTTTGGGCTAGCAGTAAAAGCCTTTCACAATGGTCATATAAATAGGAAAGGTCTATTCGCACGAAGATTTTAGCCATTGCTCTAGATACACCAATGTTAAGACATCCATCACATCTTGGGTAGGAAACCACTTCTCAAGTTCATCGCTAGCCTTAATTATTGTTTCAAAACAATGCCTTTGCACATTATCAATTGTCTACTAAAAAATAACACAAAGTACCTAAGGTGATGCCTTGAAACAATAAAAATGCATTAGAAACTGAATATTCAAATTTAGATGCCCATTCATCACTTAAAGGGCTCTTGTCAATATCAACCCATGCGTTTGTGATTTGTGTCCAAATCAACCATGTTTACAACTACCAATGGGACTATCCTTTGTGCCACATGCTAAAAACAATTTATACTCACATATGCAACTACAAAATTGATTGTAGATTATAGTTGCAAATATACATGTGTTAAGGTGTGAAAAAAAAAAATGTTATGGCTAATGAATTATTGGATTTGGTGGTTTGAAGTTTTTCTGTTGATTCTATTGAATGGAAAAATAATTAAATATACAACAAATTTTGGTAGGTTTGTGGAAATTTTAGAAAACCACTAAAAAGGGTACAAATGAACCATCATTTTCAATTTTCAGCAAAATAAGATTGTGTGTAGGTGTGAACATTTTTTTAAAACAAATGGGATTGTTGGATTTGGTGGTTTGAATTTTCTTTGTAAATTATTTAGAATTAAACACCATTTCAATGTAATAATTATTTATAACTAGGGTTTTATACATTATAGTTTTTTTTTGGTTAATTTTGTGTTGAAGCCAAAATAGAACAATTTAACCTATTAAAATAATTTTAAATATTCAAAAATATCCTTAGGTGGAATAGTTCAAAATAACCGAGGGTAAAGTCATTTATAATAAACTATAACAAAATAGCTCGAAATAGCCTAGGTTAATTAGACTAAAATAATGAAGTAGAATAGTTTAAAATAATAAAAAAAATATTAAGTTAATAGTTTAAAGTGGAATAAACTAAAATAATTGAAAATAACCTAAGGTAAAATAATTTAAAATATTCAAAAATAATTTAAGTTGGAATAGCTTAAAATAATCAAAATAGACTATAATAATTTAAAATAATTACGGTGGAATAGTTTTAAATACCCTAGGGTGTTAACCTATAATAATTCAGTGTAAGGTGAAATATCCTATAATAGACAAGAATAACCTAAAGTAACCTAGGCTAAAATAATTGAAAATAACATAAAATAACCAAGAACAGGTTAGGTACAATAACCTAAGGTATAATAACCTAGAATAATAATAAGTAATTTAAGGTAAAATAATTTGGAATAGTTTATAGTGGAATAACCTAAAGGCTAGAATATTTGAAAATAGCCCAAGATAATTTAATAAATTAACCTAATCTAATAGTCCTAGATAATTAATAAATTAATTTAGGATAACTAATTAAGGTTTAGCCTAAAATAGGTTGCTTAATTTAACCTAGATTAAATAGTTATCATGATTATATTTATTTTTAAATTATTATTTATTGCCACATGTACAATTTTATCCAAACAGTGGAAAAAATTTCACGATGTATACATCCTAAGTTTCTATGTCATATGTGATTACACATTTTAATTGTAAATTTAGTTGCAAATGGCCATGCCTCATAAGCATATGCAACTACACACTTTAATTATAAAAAATAATCATAAATGACCATGCCATGTTGGCTATTGGTTAGTTGAATGAAAAGTTCATGTTAGTCACACCTTGATGTGATTACCATTGCAACTGGGTGCCATGTCATGTCTTTTGCAATTGACATTTTATGTGACTTGTCTAAGGCAACTAAACATTATAATAAATTGCATGTGGCATTTATGACTAAAAAAATTAATTGTTAATATGAAAATTTCTTATAGTGTCATGCACCACCACATTTTATGTCCCATTTAACAAGTTTTGACACCCATTCAACACATCATTCATCTAGGCATTATGGTATAGTAGTAAAGATTTGTTTGGCACTACTTGATTGTGGCAACAAAATCACATACAAAACACTATTAGTACTAAGAGAACTTAATCAATTCATTCAACCCTCAAGCATGGCCATGATATAAGAGAGCCCAAACATTACCTCTAAATCACAAATAAAAAACATATTATAGATAGGATGGTTGATAATGCCAACATCTTGATGTGGTTTCAAAACCAAGGCACAATACTCAAATAAAACTCTCTTAATTGGGAACAACATTGAAATCTAGTAGGTTTTGATGTTCTTCAAAATCCGTTGACCCCTTATTTCCATGATGTTGGCTAGTTCAAAAAACTCTTAAATTCTCTTTAGATTATATGAAAAAAAAATGTATACAAGCTCTATAACACATCCTCAAGTTTTTCCACAATGCTCAATTTGGAAAGAATTTGAACCACCAAATTGGTGCAATGGCTCATACAATGCATGCTAATAAGAATGTTGCATTCTAATGTTTCAAGTAAACAATCACACCTATTTTAACACCCTGAAAAACAATCACCCCATTAGCTCCAAATGTGATTAGTTTGGATGTAATTGCATCATGATTCAAATCACCAAAAAAATCATGGTATCCACTAGAATGCGCTTCAAATTACTAGAAGTGGCCCCCTCAACCACTCATTGTAAGGATAACAACAATGGAATTCATTGCCAATCTTCAACAACATGTAGTCATGAATGGAAACCCATGATTGTTGATTATAAGTTGTTATTTCATCACAAGAAAAGGAAATGAACTTAGCACCTTCAATTAAATTTTTTCCATATGTTGATAATCAACTCATGCATGCAAAATGCCGTCTCCTAACCACTTGTGTTTGACCAGTGGTTTTTGGAAAGTTTTTGACATCAAGGAAATGCAACAACTTGTTCATGCTTTCATAATCAATCAACCTGTGGAAACAAATAAAAAACTACACCAATGTTTTTAACTTTTCTCCAACATCAACATGGCAAACTTGCCTAAATATTATATATATTTTGGTTGCTATAGATAATCTTTCATTCTTGGCATGGACATAGTCTTTATTCATGTAATATTCACTAGCACTACAAACTTTTAGGATTGTTATTAAGACCTTCCTCCTTCTACCATGGTTTTAGAAATTTTTTAATGTAAGGGTTAACCAACAACTTTTCCTTGCCCTCTATTTTGGTACCTTCCTTTCTTCATCCGCCATAAACTCAACCCATTGAAGATTAACACTCTAAATATCCTTAAACACTTTATTTTGTTCATAATCCTTCCCTTTCCTTTTAACCTCTTCAACAAAAATCCAAAAATTTACATAAAAATAATTTCAACAAAAAGGGGGGGAGGGTGGAAATCTAGTTGTTACTAATAAATGCAACATTGATTAATTCATTTTATTTTTTTAAATGGAATTTAAAGTTTTAAGGAGGATGCAAAAGGCCACGCTCAATGAAAAGGATGAAGAGCAATGAAAATAAAGGTCAACAAAAATAGATAAACAATAAATCCTAAACCCTAAACTTAAATGAATTGAATGAGAAATACTTAATAGAAAATAAGGATTTGATTTGACTAAATGTAATGTAAAAATTACAAATATAACATCTTACTTTTATATTATGTAACTACTAAATATCTATATATATAAGACCTTGGAACCTTGCTTAATGCAAAGGATTAAACTAGTGAACATGTTAAAAAAGACTAAATAGTGAAAACAAGGGTCAACAAAAATAGACAAACATTAAATTGTAAACCCTAAACTTAAATGAATTAAATGAAATACATTCAATAGAAATCACCAAGGATTCAATTTGATTAAATGTAATACAAAATCAACAATTGTTTTGTAAAAGCCTAGTGCCTTCTTCAATGAAAAGGATTGAACTAGTGAGCACATTGAAAAGGATTAAACTATGAAAACAAGGGATGAGAAAAGAAAATGAGCACTAAACCTTAAACCCTAAACTCAGATGAAATAAATGAGAAATGTTCAACAAACAACAAATATAATATTTGATTCAACTAAATGCAATGCAAAGATGACAACTATAAAATCATACCTCTCCATTGTGCAATTGCTACTTTGTAAGACCTTGGAGCCTTGCTCAATGAAACGAATTAAACAAGTGAAAAAAGGACAACAAAAACAAATGACCATTAAACCTTAAACCTTAAACTTGATGTGGAATTGAATGAAAGATGTTCAACAAAAAGCAAGGATACTCAATTCAATTTCATGCAATACATAAATGACAAAGGACTATAAGAGTTTAGTTTTATAGTTTTTGATTTATGAGACCTTAATGCCTTTTTGACATTTTGAAGTTACAAGTTGCGAGTTATTCTAATTCTCTAGAACCCATCCCAAATGAATGAAGCTTAGGTAGCAATGAGCACATAAGTGTTAGCAAAACCACACACACAATGCACACATGAATTTAAATTCCAAATTTCAAATTCCATCCACATTGAATCCTGAATCCCAACATTGTTTAAAGCTTGAAGGTGGGCACTAGGAAGTTATAAGTTGCTACTCATTGGCTAGATGCAAATACCAATTGGTTTTCAACAATCAAAGAATCAATATCTGCCTTCAACTTGTTGCTTGAATGGTCCCTTGCACAACGCACATGGAATGCATCCTAAGTTTTACCAATAACACAATTTGGCAACAACAATGTCAATTACATTGCCAAGGATGGTGAAAATCACCACCTTGTATGCAACAAATGACAAGCCTTATATAACTTTGTCATTGTTTTAACGAAAGATGACAATTTGACAAATAGGCATTGTCACCGTCTAATGGATGTATAAATTTCAAGCTTGTCATGTGTAATGTTAGGCCTTAAGGTTTAGGATAAACCATAGGCAAAAAACATTCATGGGTATGTAACCTTTAGGTGATTTTGCTCTAATTTTTATCCTAGGTAGAAGAGGTAAATTTTAGGTCAAAATTTGACGATATTTTGACACTTCAAAAAAACATTGCAATTTACCTTAAGGATGATTCTATTTATTATTACATGTAGGGGAAGGCCTATTCTTAAGGGCCTTCCCTATTATGAAGGTCATAGCCTCAAAGGTGTAGGCTCCAAATTTAGGGTTTCCTTCCATAGCATAAAGTATAAAACTTTTTATTTGAATTGGAAAAGGTCTCTAATAGTTCCTTTTGATTGAAGGAAGCATCTTCGATGTGGGAGGTCCACACTAAAGATGCTTTCAAATACAAAGAAAAAATCTTCAGGTGCTTTATGTAATCAATGTTCTCATGTTCTCATGGATAGAGCTGTAATCATTTGGGAAAACTTTGTCATGTAGGTAGGTAAGGCTTGTAAACATAAGTGTAACTAACATAAGGTGCCTACCCAAAACAATAACCAAATGGTGGGCCATTAACAAAAATGTAAGATCTCACCTAGAAACCAAAGGTGACCTTCAGTGCTAAAAGGGAGTATTATGCATTTAAGGTGCCCTCCAAATACATTGGGAAATCTCTAACAAGTCATTACACACAACAAAATTGAACCCATGAGCCCACACAATCCATCAATTTATCAAAAAAGAAACAAAATTAATTTGGTCATTGGGAAAATGGAATTAGATTGAGAATGTATAATAGATATGGTAAATTTTATTGAATGAGAAAATGGAAATGGACTAGATAACCAACAAAAGGGTGTTGATTACCATGAACTAGTCAACGACACAAGTGTACCTTCTATAACCAGTCCATCCATCCACTTGAGGGTAATATATGAAAGTTAGCCTATCAATAATGAAGAGGAACCTATCAAAATGTGTTAGGAAGGTTCTAATATCTAGTGTACCAAAATGAAAAATGCCATTAGAATATGATACATAATTCTCCAACTAATGTCCAATGTTGTGTTGCCGCTTAAAAAACTTTATATCATCTATGGATTCAAAATGTGTATGAGTTTGGTAAATTTGCTAAAAAAGACAATGAAATTGAACTTCATCATCACCACCAACAATTGTGGAAGTCATTTCAATACTCAATTTTTTTTTGGTTTCCTTCATCAATTTTGTGAGATCTTTAACCAACAAATCCAAAATCTAGTAGGAAATACTCCTTTAGTCACCTTGAAGTCTGAGTTTTGAAATTGATTTAAAAAATTATTTAATAAATTGTGTTGGCTCAAGCTTACTTTGCTCTTGGGTGCAATCATGGTAACACATATCATAGCAAATGTAACTAATGCTTAATGTTCCATGTTATTGAAAATGTAATTTAATTTCATGTTGAAATTGTAGGATTTACTTATATGATAACATACATAATATATCATGAAACTTGTGAATAAGTTTGAAATTAATCAAATGAATAAAAATTATGAAAAAAAATTAATAAAACATTGTAACCAATGTTTTTAAATAATAAAAGGACATGTTTATTAACTCTTTTTTTTTTCCAAATGACATATTTTGACAAATTTTTAATGCAAGGCTTATCAAAGTACTGTAAAAAAAATTATCATAATTTTTAAAGATTTTTTCAAAGGCTTTTTCAAAAATATTTTAAGAATATTTTCTCAAAAGTAGTCACAAAAACAGTTAAAAAGCAGGCAAGTATGGCTCATGTTATCTCATTTGCACCTTCTTGTCAAAATGGTTTTAAACATTAAAAAAAAAATTGTTTTACCAAATTGGCCAAAAAAATGATTGAAATCAAAATTTCATGAGAATAAATGTTTTTTGGAGTTTGTTTTTGAACTCATTGGGATACTGAAACTTAATAGTAAATTTCAATGAATGGGTTACTAGGTAATATAATGGTTTTCATGTTTCTTTTAGTTGTGTGGTACACAACAATGAAGTGAATAACCCTAGAAAACATTTTGCCTTTAATAGAAATAAACATAAAAGGGGAGAGGAGCTTAATGCACTTTCTAAAAGGACTATTCCTAAGGAGCTCTTTCACTACTTGCCCCAGCTTTTATTATAACTCTAAGATTATACCACCATTAAACATTTAAAAAGCCCTAACGTTATTTCAGTAACACTTCGTAAATTTGTCATTGGTTTGGAGGTGGCTCGAATTTTAGAACCTAAGTTGCAATTATTGTTGTGAAAGCCTTAAATTTGATCTATTCATTTGACATTGAAGGTTAATTTATGTTAAACCTTACTAAATGCATATCATATTCCATCACAAATGACACAACTGAAGTTAGAAACCTTTTGATATCAATGATTCATCATTCAAATTGTGAAATCCATGTATTATGACTTTAGTGTCCAATGAACTTTGAAGTGTATTTTTCTTGGTACAAATTCAAAACCACACTTTTGAGATAGATTAACAATTTTTAGGCAAAATATTGTGCACCCTGACATCTACCATTTCACATAACTCCACTATTTCCGAAGGATGTTCACATAATAAATCACCCACCAAATCATGTAGAATGAAAAAATCTAGGAGCTATTTAAAGGTCACACACCACCTTGCATTTGCTTTCAAAAGTAAGGATCAAAATTACAATTTTGAACACAATTGGAATTCCATATATTTACCTTGCTCAAGGGGTTGAATTTGTAAAACACAAGGTTTGACCAAACAATGATGTGGTTCATTTTTTCAAATCTTGCAAGCATTATACATTTAGCATAGGTACAATGTTATCACATATGGAATTTGAATGAGATTGGTATTCAAACAAACTAATAATCTAGAACACATGTTTCGGCCAAATGCATATGGGTACATTCAAGGTGATACGAACCAATGGAACACCTTTAATGACTACTTATTATCAAAATGTTCTTAAAACGTTTTAGGAATATTTCATTTATAGATTGAAAAAAATTCATTAAAATTTTATTGTAACCCCAAAAAATGTTCCATTATATTATTATGTAAATATATATTTTAAAAATCTCCTCAAAAATATTCATTTCAAATCTTTTAAGAATCATTTAAGAGTCCATTAAGCAATTCATCACAAACTTCCCATCCCACGATTTGATAATGAAAATCATATGAAAAACCATTCTTTCATGAATTTGTGTTTTTTACATTTGGATATCATGTGTTTTAAACACACAATATTCATGTGTAACACAAACCCATGAAATAACAAATTTCATGTGAATTTTGAACGAATTGATGAAGCTCGTAACTTTGTGATGTTGTTAGCAATAAGATTTTACATTTTTAGTTTTTAATTGCTAATGGGTTTTAGCTTATTTCATTTACCTTAAACACCAAGTGCCAAGGCAATTGGGGCAATTATATACCTCCATTGAACTTGGAATTTTCATTATTTGGTTCACTTACATTCTTACCTAAAATATCGTTAGATGAACACAACCACATAATGGCTTTCTATTACAACATTTTTTCAAAAGTTAACACCACTCAACAATACTTTAAATAATGTATACATATCATGTTTAGTTAATAACATCAACTATTACAATTAATTATTTAGCACTTTCAAGTTTAGAGATGGAAAATGTTTCAATATTTGTAATAACATCTCCCATCCATGGTTGAATAAATATTCTTTTATACTAGTCATGTTAGTTACAACTTCTCAAACTATAGTATTTCGGTTAACAACATGGTCGATTAGTCTATTTGATTAGCATATGCGGCTAACATATTTGAATATCCTACTTCAATAATTCATTTTGGCAAGGGGATGGACTTTAGCTAGGTTAACCATTTAAAAAATTTAATAGCAACAGAAAAAAATAATTACAATGTCTCATGAGTGTTTTTGAATACTATATTTTCATTAGATTCATTCCAAATCATTGCATGTGTTTTCATAATATTTGAAACATTGTCATGTAAACACATTAAAAAAATGTTTACAACATTAATATAATTTTAAACATTAAAACATGAAAAACCAAACATTGGTTGCATATCCATTGGCTCCTATTAATTTGAATGTACTTAAATTTCATCTAATTTACAATAGGTTGAAAGCATGGTAAAGTATACAATTCAATTACTTTGGTAGTTTACTTGTCAAACTAACAAGAAATAGGACTAAAACCTATCATAAAATTATTATACATTTAATATTTTTACTTAAATGATGGAAAAAGAAAACTTCTTCACTATTATGGATTAACATTTTAATTTTACATTTTAAAAGTAGGTTTCAAGTAGACTTTTCAAAAAGTAAGTAACTTTTGAAGTCTACTTTTTATGGTGTAACATTTATTTCTATTATGTGTTAAGTATATTCTACCAAAGAGAAAATAAAATTTATTTATTTTCCTTCCTTTGAATATATAATGATCTTTATGTTATAACTTCACACAAATCTATTTCATTAAATTTTCTAATGAAAAAGTACTTTTGAACACCATATTGGCCAATCAAATTCAAAAGTACATGTCCTTACTTTTATTATTCCAAAGTTTCTCAAATTTTGTATCCAACTTAATACAAACCCAATGGAAAGCACCATGGTTTCAAAATGAAATTTAAGTAAAAATTGAATCTACTTTCTTATTTTTTGTGAAAAATAGTTTCTTTTTAAACTTGATATTTTTTCATCAACTTTTTTTTAATAAAATACCATGCTTTCACCCAACACCATCCCCAAATCCTAAAAATGGTTAATTACGAAATGTGCTGTAAATGCATCATGGATGATTTTGTTAAACTTCCACATTTTTCACAACAAGCAAATTAAAAACAATTACATCAAGTTCCATAGACCGAACACATGTATGGCAATGCAAAAGAAAGTGTGGAGGGCCTCTTTTTCTTCAATAAATATACCTCATTCCTCAACAAATTTGTATACGTGGCATCAATCTTTCAAACCCATCACCACCTATTGATTCTTGATGATCATGCATCACACACCATGTTATAACCATAAAATAGAACAAATGCAACAATTTGGATTAGACATGACCATTTTTCCCTCACATACATTGCATGAATTTTAGCCTTTCGATGTCATTTATTTCAAAACTTTGATAATATCACTTAAAACAGGGCAAAATGTTTATATGGTTAAAAACAATCATACTAAATCAAACTTGTAGATGATGTTGATTAGTTAGGTAGTTACACACAACTTTGGACCATAATTCATTATCCAAATTGAATATCAAAAGTGGGTTTAAGGTTATAGGATTTGGGGTGAATGTAATGGTATGGTGGCTCACTTTGTGTGTCATGCACATGATTTTTGCAAGAGACCTTTGGTTTGAACACTTATGGCCAAAAAAATATGTTTAGATTTGTCAATTGGCCAATATATCTAGATTAACAACTTGATTATTAATACATATGTACAACTCTTTTTCAAAAAATGTACATTCATTTTTAATATTGGACTTTCAAAATTAAAAGAATGGATTGAATAACTAATTGGAATGAAATAAAATTGAGATGAAATAAAATTGAGATCTTGACATTCAATTTCACTGCAAACCATTTATAGGGACTCAATATATGATATAATTTGACATCATATATTCATATGTGGAATCCTTGTTTTAAAAACCTAAGCCAAAATTAAATTATGGACTTTTGAATGATAAAAAATGGGGCTTTTTTCATATGTCCTTACAAGTTGCAATTTTTTTGGTTTTAATTTTATATTTTCACTATAGCAAATGGCATTGAAATATCTAAGTGAGCTACCCTTCATATTAAATTTATTAATTTAAACCATTATACAATCCTTTATTTAATTAATGATATACTAATAGATAACCATTTTAACATTACTGAATGGACTTATATGGAATGTTTTATTCGTTGAAATTGAACCACCATACCATGCATTCACCCTTTGACCATTAAACCTTAAGGCCATGATGACAAGATTAAACCATTAAAAATATAGAAAGCAAGACAAGACAACCATGAATTGAAGAACCTTACTTTCTCATATGAAGATGAAAAGGATAGTTAATAGTGAGAGGAAACATACACAACCACAAAGTTGTTGAATCTTTAACTAATGTTGAAATGCCCCAAAAAATATGAAAATTGTGAGATGGGCACCATTTCGTTTGTCATGACTTTAACCTTAGGCTTGTAACCAAAGTTAAAACATGAAAAGAAATGTAGGTTAGGACAGTGTCCAAAGATTCAAACACATTCCCAAAGGTGTGAAAAAGGGAATGAAATGAGTCCCAACATTCCAAAATGAATTCCCATTTTGGAAGTTCAAATCCCATGGGTGTCCATAAACTTTGGGACAAAAGTGCAAATAATAAATTTTATCCAAATTGAGCTTAAGTTTTTTTTTGTGAATTCACACTAACAATGCTTTCATCCTAATTCCATATTGAAACTCCTACATGCCCTAACCCCAAGTGCGGAACTAAGGAGCATAATTGGGTGGCATATATTCTAAGAATTAACAAGGTGTTTACCCTTAATACCATTTGACAACCCAAGGTGTGTTACCTTCTCACTTCAAATACTTGCACAAAATATATGAAATTCATATTTTGTGTATTTTATTAGCCCACTTACATATATTGATGAACCCTTAAAATATGATCTTTGTTTTAGGCACTTGTCATGTGCACCATTTGCACTATGAGATGCCTAGGTCAAATTTGTGTGGTGGGCACTTGTCACCTAAACTATCTCAACCATTTACATTATGAAATATGGTTGTTTTGATTTTTGAGTTGTGGAATTTTAGGTCCCATATGTTAATTGTGCATTTGTTTCATGTTGTGACTTTGTTGTGTGTCATTTGAGGTCAAGTGTCATGTTCATTAGTTGTTACATATAATGTCAATTGTGTATAAGATTAGTTTTATGTGTTGGGTTAGTTGTGCATCTTGGGCCATAAAGTTAATTTGTTGTGGTGTGAGTTCTTCATTTTGCTCTATTTTTACATGAACCAAATATGTATAGTTAGAAGGATTCCTAAGATGTATCTCCATTTGAGGAAATTAGTTAGAACTATGGACTTTTGTTGTCACATATTGGTTGTTGGATGTATTAATGGTTTATCATGTGGGTTTTGTAAGATGAGTTTTTAACATTTTTTATAGGTGTAGTTTGCCCAAAAGCCCTTCCTAAAAAAACATCTTCAAATGTGATTATGGGTGTTAAGGGGATTAACAATTTTAGTTTTTGAATTATCTTTGGTTACAAAAAAAATTTGCAAAATGTGTATGACATGGATTTCATACATGTGATACATAAGACACCTCAATCAAAAACTGCATGTATTTCATAATTTCAATTGACATTTTTTGGTTATGTGAATTTAATTGATAACCCTAAACCCAACCCACAATGTCCTGGCCCACCTACTATTAGAAACCCTAAATGATTAACCTTGATCCTCACCATGTTTTGGGGAAAGCAACAAGATTAACCTTATTCGAAGTTTTGGTAGAATGGAAAAAATCTTAAATCATGATCTTACTTGGAGGTTCTATTAATTATAAATAAATAAAAAATACCCAGGACCATAGCTTCCTTTCCCTTCAAAATAAATACTTGCACAATGTATTAATTCGAACCATTGTTGGTCTAGGTCTGGTTTTCAACCTAAGTTTGGGTTAGGGTCTAGGCACTTGGCTCAACAAGTCTCAATGGGGAAGACTCACCACAAGATCCACCTTGGTGGATTTAGTGGTGGGAAAGCTTGGGGTCAGAGGGATTTGGCAAAAGACTTGACCTGTTGGGTCTTAAGGTGTTTTTGCTTAGGGTTGAGTCTTAGGTGTAGGTATAGGGTATATCTAAGTATCTAAGGTTCATGAAACTATAACTTTTTTTCTTTTCCTTCACTTATCATTGAACCTTGTTAGTTTTAACATGTAGATTGATACCAACTCATTTATTTCTTGGAGTTCAATAATTTGGAGGAGAATGAGACAACAAAAGGTGGTAGGGAGGATGTGTTTTCTTGAAAAGAATCTAACTTTGAAAAAAATTCCCTTGGAAAAATGCTTGTGCATTTACCTCATTGTCTTGAAATTTTTTAAAGAAGTTTGTAACCTTCACAAAAAAGTAAAAACATTGGTTTCTAGTACATGCCACCATTATAACATTATCAATATGTTTTAGTTTTTAAGAACATTTCCTATACTGGAAACCAACAAGTCGTCCATTTTATAAAATAACAATTAGACCTAAACCCAATGGCTCCTTTAAAACCAGGCATCACAAACACGCTGGCCCTGCCAATAGGTAAGATGTTGTACATCTACCACACTCTAAACACCAAAAAAATCCGTTCCAATCCAAACAGTCTAAACACTTTCACCGAACAAACGTGTTCAACTAATGTGAAACCGGTTCTAATAAGGTAAAACTTCCAAAAGTTGGATCCAATGCAATAGTCCTTGTCCCTGTGGGGGCAGGGCCCAAAAACCTGACCTGACCAATATAGGACTTATTTAACAACTTCAATAGAAGCCATTGAATTTGTTGTAGCATAATTCATATTTGGAATTTTGGGACCTTGGTACTTGGGTTTGATTCTTTTCTTCTTTCTACATTAGTGTTTTAACCATTTCTTTCATTACCTCATGGAATCATTCAGTGGACTATCAAAATTCTTCCTCTTTTTTTTTTCCAAATTTTTTTAGCCATATTCCACTCAAGTGTTTCTTCAGTGGTCTTATCAATGTTCAAATAGGTCTAATCTAGCTTTTTCCATGAAATAAGGTGAGTGCATATAGTGTACACCATTGTTGGTTTCTAGTATATAGGTTTTTGCATGGTATATACCTTGCTTACAACTACTAATCAACAGTTTTTGGTCAAATATTTATTTGTTTTTAGAAAATGAGGTTCAGCAGTTTCAAATTATATTTTCCAGATTTTCAACAATTAAGGAATAAGGATGCAAAATACGTTTTAAGTTTATTATTTTTAATATTAACCCACTGGTTGGAACTTGGGACAGAAAAACAAAATTTCACAAGTTGGGAGTTCGATTCTCAACAATTTTGGCAGATAGCAATAACTGGAAAATGTTATCAATTAAAAAGGTGAATGCAGCATATCAAATATTGTGAAAAGCAAGAGAACCACAAGGCATTAATCAAGATCAGATCTCTAAAGTCTGAATGATATTTCTCTTGATCACCATGTGATATAATTAATACATAGGGAGTGGAAACAAAAGTGAATTAAAGCATGGCCTGAATGTATTTAAACTCTTATGGAAGTAAGGAATAGTGATGAGTGTGGAAATAGTGAAAAAAACAATTCCATTCTATTCAATTCCAAGTGGGAGGAGGAATTTGCAAATCTTTTTGTTACACCTAGACTTAATGCCATTGCAAGAACTTGTGATCTATTGACATAGATCCATCCTATATGCTACTATCTAATCCAAACCTTTTCATATGGTGGATGATGCCTTGTTTTTACACCACATAAATAAATGAGGGTAATGACATCAATTAGCACCACAAAATGATCTTTGAATTATGTTTCTTGAATCAAAAGCATTACAACCTTTTTACTTACCTCTCATGTGACAAATACATGGATTTTCATGAAGATAGACAAGAAAGGTATTCACTTAGATACATGTGATTTTAGTGTGATTCAAATTAATTAAATGAGCGAGGTGGGGCTTGTGGCACAATATTGTTTTTGTAATAAATTGATTGATTGGCCCAGGAGGGAAAAACCTCTTATGAAAGTCAGAAGTTTGGACAGTCACTGAAAAAGAAATTTCCATTCCACTCTGAAGTGGGAGTGTGATATGAAACAAAAATTTTACTATCACTAAGACTGGACCCACGCAACAATCCCCAATGTATAAGAAGGGTGGTGTTCCTCCCTTGTTGCCCATCTATATACATTTGCCAAAGCATATGGGATTATAAAAAAAAAAGGTGTTATTGGGAACATGTTGGGGAACATAGTGAGAACCACATAGGGAACGTGATGAGAACTCATTGGGAACCTGATGAGAACACTACAGGAAGGAGAGAAAATGAGAAAAAAATCTCCGCCCACCCCAACCCAACTCAAAAGAAAATAAATAAATTGAGAGACCTTTGAGCACATGTAGAGCTTCCCACTGGCAATTTCTTTCCCCAAAACTGTTGGTCACCATTTTTGGCCTAGGCTAATGGCAGGGGCAGAAATTTGGGGACATAGTTTGAGTACCTAAGGCCAAAATAGGTACTATATGACATTTTTTGAAAGTGCATATCCTATCTCATAATTCCCAGAATTTAAAATTACTTATTATAAGTTGGCTGAAATTTCTACCAGATACTTTACCTTATTAGTATTTATACATCCATATTATACACATTTAACGTTGAAACTAGCATCCAATCAACTAGAAACAGCAAGCAAGCATCCACCATTCTTAATGAAGTTTTTTAAGTAGTTATGTATAAGGGAAGGCCTGCTCCCCAGGGTCTCCCCTAATTTATTTAATTTGAGGGTCCCAGCATCAAGGGCGCTAGCAGCCTTTGTTTTTAATTTGATGAAATTTTGACCCCAAAAAAAAAAAGCGAAATTAAAAAAGAAAAAAAATGAAAATGAATTTATTTGGGAGGGTTTCACTCATTGAAGGTGAGAAAATATATATAAGTGAAAATGGCGAGATTTTTATATTTTATATTCAGTGTGTAGTCATAAATATAAAAGGGTGATTAAACATTTGTACTTCATATCTGGTTTGTAACCAGATTTGGCTAAATCTTCCCTAAGGATGCTCATCAATGTGTTTCTCCATCTTTGTGGTTGACAATTTTAGTTTCCTTCTCTAAGTACATAAGAACAACTTCATAAAATAAACTATAAGCTTGGTCCTACATTTTAAATAAGTTATTACATTTGATTGATTGTACATAATTAATATGACATAATCTCTATTTTGAACTATGTGCCCTAATTTTAAAAAAATAAAATTACATAAATATTTGGGTTATTTTTAAGGAATGCTTTTGGGAGCCATTGCTATTATGTGTTGAAAGATAATGGACTTGTACTTGTTTCTCTTTGCAATGGGTAGTTCCATTTGTTGAGGAAGAAAAGAAGTTGCCTCTTCAGCCTCATGAAGGAACAAACATGGTTAAGGAGGATACTTGGAGCAATCAAAGTTTTGCAGATTGAGCATTAATAGCAGACTGTCTACGTTGACAGTGGGTGATTCATGCACCACATTTCACAATTTATGAAAACTGTATTCACCCTTTGTTGGCTCTGCTTGGCCGACAGGGCAAGAGAGAGTTCAAGTTTCAAGTTCAACACTCGAATGGAATCAATAGTTTTTATGAACTCACAGGAGGTAAGTGAAGGAAGGCAAGTAAGGCCAAAGTGGGGACACTGTGGCTCTGATCAGTGATGTGTGTTGTGTGTACCCCAATATGATTGACAATGCCAAGCCATGCAATGTGTGTCTTTGGGTAGGTATCTTTGTTACAAGTGTTACAATTCTGTTTGACACAAGCCAGCCAGCTCAGCTCATTTTTTGTCTTTGCATCTTTGGAACACCCATTCCCCAAGCATTTTCAGGGTTTAGTATTATGTGTTGCAACCTGGGGAGGAATTGTCAAAGAAGCAGCCCCTAACAAATAAGCCCCACGATGCTGTACCAGACTGAATTACCCAATCATGTTCTCTGAGAGAGAGAGAGAGAGAGAGAGAGAGAGAGATGGTCATTTCTGGTCACACTCCTTCACTGCTTTATGCATGTAACTAACTCTGTCTCTATAACTTACTCCCGCAGAAACTATAATTATTTCTCAACATGGACAAGTTCTTGAATGTGTTGCACCAGAAAAAAATGACACAACTTCCTTCCGTACTCTCTCACCATGACTTTGTATAAACAGTAATGCCATTTGTGTCTTACGATTCACTGAAGAAGCAAACTTCATTAGATGCATGACCATTTACACATCCAATTTTGGGTGACATCAAACAGTCCACAATTTGTTCGGGATTGAGTTAAGCCAGAGACACTTGCAATTGCTTGCTTGCTACACAGCTCTAATGAAAATTTCAGGACTTCAATGCATTAGGGTTTAGGTTTCACAATCAACTCATGGACTATACCAGTGTTACATACCAGCCAGCATATAGTTTATTGGCTGGTATGTAATACATCATATATATAAGAGCATCTCCACCAACACTCAATACGTGACCCTGCAAAAATATTCCTCACATCCAAGTTTTAGTTACTCACTCTTTTCCAAAAACCCACCTGTAAAACTGAAACTGGACTGCAAGCAGGTGGGAGACTACTAATAGCAACCCACTTGGACCAATCAAACTATCTAGCCAATCAGAAACAGAGACCAGTCAATAAATGCAGCCAATCAAAAACAGGGATCAGTCAACAAACGTCATTTGACTGTGTGTGTTAGACTGTTCCAGGGCTTTGAAAGCCTGAACTTTTTCATGGTCCCAGCAGTGAGTGCTCCAGTGGATCGATCTACTGGACTCATAAGACTTATGAACCTCATCCAATATTTCCACTGCAGGGTGACATGCTGAGCGTTGGTGGAGATGCTCTAATGGCATTCCAACACTGGATTAGATGTGAAATATTGTTGCTGGAAGGACAGATTACTTAAGGAATGGCACATTCCTAGTTTTTGGGGCCTTTGCCTTTCTTGATCTAAACTCACAATCCACCATGTTGCTGCTTTTTCATGGGCAGCCACTTAACCACACCGTCCAAAGCAGATGAGTTTTATGGGTCTAATCACCATATGGGTCCCCACCATTGGAAGGGTTTGACTCCCCTTTGGATGATTCATTATGATGTTGGGGGCCCCAAATGAGCCTGAGCCAACATTCTGTATGGGATGCCATCCCAAGTGGCAACCTTTAGTTCAAGGGAAAGTTAAATTGTGAAAGGATAAGTGGTAAGCAAAGGCTTTGGTCTAATTTTATAACTACTACTTAAGCTCTATGATATTATGCCTTACCATTGACATTGAAATGATGAAAAAAATGAGTTGATTATTTGGAAATTAAGTTCCATCTGAGTGAAAATATTAAATGACATTGCATGCAACTTGAATTGAAATCAAATTCAATTGAAGAGAAATAGATGCAAACTTGTCCAAAAGGTATTGAAAATATGCTCATCTCTTCTAGCATCCATGATTATGGTGTTGAATAAAAAATAAACTCTGAAAAAACATTACAAAAGAATGTGGTTCTTCTGACATAAAAAGCCATGATTCATGACACGTGTGAAATAAACTTTATCATTTCATCCATTACGATGTATAACATGTGGTGTTTATTGTGACATGTATTACATTGAAATGGTAATTTGACATTAAATAATAGCACATGTCGCACAATATGAGTTGTTAAACTAAAAGAATTTATTCATTAAAATAGTTTAGACATTCATCTTTCAAATGTAAAATCTTCATGACTTAAATTAGAGTAGGCAAAGTCTTAATGATGGATGTCTATGAACACCTTGCCACATGGCTCATGTGATTCAAAATATTTTCCTTACATAATGTTAATTTGCCCAAAATTTGTTTAAAAGTGCTACACATTACTGTGTTTTCACCCATCATTGTAGTAGTTGACTTAAACATTGCAAGCTAAAACCAAATGCAATAGCTTAAAGCTAACCATATGTGAACAATTATGTTCAATCAAAGTTGTTGTTGCCCACCCAAAGGTGTTCCATTAAATCGTTCCTTAGATTATAACATTTTATGTTTTACATTTCTTGTATGCTTTTTGTAAAATCATCAAATGATAGCCCAAATAAAGAAATAGATAACAACACATTCACTAGCACTTGCAAAATAATCAATTGTCATAGAAGGATAATTTGCAATGTAATTGCACTAGATTTGTGATTTTCAAAGCTCTTAATTCCTAAAGAATATTGGCTATATGTGTCCTTTGTCCAAATGCAAATTGTTCTTTTCCTTGTTAGATTTTCATGTTAGGACCAAACACATCAAATACCATCTAGTACGTATAATCAATGTTTAATTTTTTATATTTTAGTGTCAAAAATTGTACTAATGTTACAAATCATGCAAAAACATTCATGAAAATATTTTTTTGTATATTATGCAAACATATGATATGATTTAGAATGAATTTAATGAGGATAGAATATTCAAAAACATTTATTAAACATTATAAAAAAAGTTACTTTTGAAAGAATCTTCAAACCCGACATATTTTGACGGAGACTCTTTAAACATATATTTACATAATATTATATTGCAACATATTTTTTATTCAGATTTGAATTTTTTCAACTTTCAAGTGGCATATTTTTAAAAGATTCAAAATAAGCAATCACTTAAGGAAATGAACTTGACTCATATTACTATGTTTAGATTCACCACCACTTCATACAAGGACAACTCTTGTATTTCATAGAAATTGACATAATATGTAATGTGCTAAGTACCTAACAACAAATAGACATTTTTACAAAGGCATAAGGGAGACAAAGATTGACGGTTTGCAAGAGGTAATTTGAGTATTTTCAAAATTAGTATTATGACCATGTCAAATATATGTAGACATGAAGATCAATAGTACAATTGTGGAAAGAAAAAAATGAGGTGTGAAAGAGAGTGTTAATATGTAGTTGCACAGTTCATAAGGTAAATCAAATAAAATATTATTATATAGTTCTTCATAATTTGAAAATGAATTTTTTTGTTTGCTAATTTTTTGTGTTGTGATTATTATGTTGGATTGGATTACAATTAAGAAATTGTGACACTTAAATGGAAATAATGTCACTTTAATTAAGGATTCAAAAGTGATAATTTTAGTTAGGGTGGTGACTTTTCTTTTATGTCATCTATTTATATTTCTAATTTAATAACTAAAAAAGTAGTAAATGAGGTCCCTTTCCTATGTAAAATTTTACAAACCAATTATCCAAGGTTGTGAAAACTTAGGGGTTTCTAATTCAATTATCCATGGGAGAGCAATTGAACAAACATCTTAATAAGTAGGAAAATGAATGGGTAAATATGTAGAAGATGACAAATTTAAAAATACCTTTATTGGCATGATGGATTGGGATTTGGGTGCAAACACAATCCAAGGAGCCAACATGATTACTTCAATCCAAGACTATGCAAATTTTTACCCAAAAACTTTATTTCATATAAGGAACTTTTGAATGAAGTTTTGTGCAACTTGTTACTAAATATGCTTATAATTGGTTAAATATAACACTTGTTGTGTGTTAATCATCATGGAATAAAATTTATGAATTTCTAAAAATGAGCAAATTTTGTATTAGATTTTGTGTTTTGTCATGAAAAATGACCACAATTTCAAACCATACCAAATGTGTTCATTATTTGAGAGATCACTTTCTTCTATTATAAGCTACAACTTTTTGTACATCATGAACATTATAATTCATTTACATGTGATAAATGACTCTTGAAATGTTTGGGATTTGAAACATGCTTTGTACTTCTAAAACAAATTGCAAATTTAATTTCAAAAATTGTGAGTGATTTCTAAGTGTGATTAATAGGTTGTTATCATCTTTATTTTTAAAATATTAAACAAAAAACATTCTTTGCAAAAATTTCTTAATATGATGCATTGTTTGTTCACTTTCAAAGGTCCTCAAATAATTTTCGAAAATTGCAATTGAATTAAATGGATTTTTAATTTGAATACCTTAACATTCATTTGAATTATTTAACACAACTTGTCGTTATTAATACCATGATTTTCAAATGGAACACATTAACAAATCTATGATAAATTATAGTTTCTCTTGTTATTCAACGGGTGCAATCACATTAATAGGAGTCAAATCAATTTTAATCAATAATTTTTTCATGTTTTAAAGTCAAAAATTTATATTAATGTTGTAAATCATTTTTTAAAAAAATTGACAATGTTTTTAATATATTATGAAAACATGTGTTATGATTTTAAATGAATTTAATGATGATCTATAATATTTAAAAGCACTCATTAAACATTATTAAAAATTCATTTTTGAGAAAAAAAATTTACCATAATATATATATTGAAAGAGATTTTTAAAACAGATCTTCATATAATAATATGATGGAACATTTTTTTAGGTCATAAATTTTCTTAATGAGTTTTCCAACTTACAAGTGAAAATTTTAAAGAATATTCTATGAAAAGCATTCAGCCAAGAGTGTAGGTTTGGTTCATGTTCTAGCATAAAAGCACCGTAATGTTTAGTTTTGGCTCCTTTGATTGAGTTCTTGCCCATCTTGACCTTGGAATTATTTTGGATTCATACATGGATTAGTTGAATAATATGTTTAATTTAGTAAGATGGTGAGCAATGTGAAAGCTCGTCAATGAAAAGATGGATATATATTTCAAAAGATTAATAAATGTTATAATTCAAAATGTTAGTAAATGATAAATATGTCTTAAGCCCTAAATGAAAGGAATGAATGAATCATCCACTTTCTTTTCAATAATTTAATTGGTTGTGATCTTCATTCACATTTTTTCATGTTCATATATTGAATCATTAGGATTTTTTAGTTCTAATGATTGTTAAGTTCTATCTGTTGTAAAATATTACTTGATTTTGCTTCTTGCAACAAAATGAAGAATCTTGGGGACATGCTCCCTAGCTGTTTGTGATTGAACAAAGTGGATGAAAGCTTTGGGATGAAGACTAGAATGATGTTGATTCTTCAAGTTGAACTTCTAATCATATCAAATTACACAAAACAAAACGGGTAGTTGGTGCAATTGGAAAAGGTTTTGCTTCATGGAGTAGTCATGGGGAAACATGTCCTCATAAGATTCACTACATTTTGAATTTGGAAAGAGATATCACCCTCCTCCTTACACTTTATATCTCATTGTAACCCTTACATCAAAATGACAATTTCTTGAAATTCCCTTGAAAGTGAGATTTCCACAATTAGTGAATTACAAATCTGAAAACTTTGGGGGACTCATAAATTTTTTTAAACACATCCAAATTGAATCCTTTACAACGCTATCATATAGCCTTTGAAAAAAGATTTTCAAAGCCATATGAAGCTCTTCAATCAAACATTCATATTTGGTCCCTCACTTGTGATGATATGAATGACTGGAAGTCAAATTTCTCCTTACCATTGAATTTTTAGGTGACCATAATTTTTACTCATAAAATCTCTTTTGGTAATGCAAGAGCATCATATTGTAGTGCTCATTAAGACTAAAATGGGACACATTTGGGAGTCATGAGAGTTTTTCATTTGCATAGACACACATTTCCTACTCATCTTGGGAATGTGTTTTAGCCATGTCTTGTTTATTCCCAACCCACTTCATTTGTCTTGCTTCAACTTTGGTTACATGCCTAAGACTAGGGTTGAGAGTTAACACATACATGAATTGTGTTGATGAGATATATGATACAATGAATCCAAGAACATATTTCTAATAAGCCTGTTTAGGAGGCATAATTACTTTTCCAAATAATTGCATTTAGATTGTAATATTGAATTAGATGGTGATTTCAATTGATTTGTACAACATTGATACTTAAACGATATCCAAGCTCAAGACGTGTATAAAAATGTGGAACCAAACTTGATTTCCCCAAAGTGAGTTTAATGTTCTTTTTTAAAGAATCAAGAATTGAAGGTTAAGAATGAGAAGAACTGGTGTCACACCTAGAGTACTTGCACCAGATAATTGTGTGAAAATCCTTTGCAAAATGTGTCAAATGACCATCAAATCTCATACTTAGTTGCCACAAATCAGCCAAGGATATGCACATACTGTTCAAGGTAATTTAGGTGTACAATGTTAGAAACCCCAAAGACTTAGGGCGACACCAATAGGCAGCACAAATGTACATGTTTTTTGGCTATGGGAAACATGTTCTAGTTCTGGGAGTCTGGAGTCTGGACCCTCCTCTGTGATTGCACAGTTCTTGTTGTACTTTGGACAAAACTTTCTAATGTGATAACTAAATTTCTTGTCTAGGATTCAAGATCTTTGAACAGAACAAAGCCCCAAACATTTTCCCTCCTCAGGAAAGACTGTAGATAGTTCATTGTATCAAAGTCCAATAAGTTGAACTTCCAAGATCCCCCCCACACCCATTGCAATATACTACTAACAACTGTGCAAGCAACTCATGACTATTGTTTGTTTCTTTGGTGTCCAGATGCTTAAGTTGTAAAGTGTTAGAAAAGCCTATTTTCTGGAAGCTGTTAGACTCTAATTTGCTGTCAGAGGAGTTTGTTGTTAATATATTTGTCTGCAAACTCTCTGAGATTTATTGAAAGAAGCTGTGCTTAATCATTACTTGCGTCTAAGTTTTCAAGGGAGTTTTTAAGGGTCCCAGCCCTTTGTTGACCAAGATATTCCTACTCTTCACCTGACATTGAAGGATGCCCTGACAGAAACTTTCCTTAGGGGGGATCAAAGGGCTCATGGGGTTGTGTTGCTTTTTATTAAAAAATTGGGAGTTTGGTGCTTGGCATGCATAAATAACACATAAAAATGGGTGGCAATAGAGGAAAGAGTAGGTTTGTCAGACTGTGTTTTGACTGGTAAAAAGTATTGAGTATTCACAATCTCCCCATCATGGCAGGATTTATTTATTTAGTTGTTGAAATTTATTTATTTGTATCCTAGGGAAGGTCCTCCATGAAGGAATCGTGGACTTCTACTGAAAGCATGATGTGAAGATTCACTTGATTGTTAATGCATGATGAGAAAAGGATGCACTTATTGCAAAAGCACGATGAAAATGATTTCAGACATTGTGAAAGCATGATGAAAATGCTTCAGAGATTGTGAAAGCATGATGAAATCCTGAAAGGCCAAGCCAGTTTCAAATAGAGACATTACAATCTGTCACTCATAACTGGACAAAAGTTGCCCCATAAGGGAGGATTCAAGGAAGTTTCAATGAGACGGCATTCGTTTATTGGGTTAAGTAGGACAGCTATGCATTGGAACCTGGCTATTCTTATCCACCTCATGAAATAGATAAGTCCATAGCTAAAAAATTCTAAACAATTGGGTAGCAACCGGTGCTGTCTGGTTCTTCCTTTGTGAAAGAACTTCCAGTCTGGGTTTTGACACCTGGACTATGTACAATTTTTGCCACCTTCCATATGAGTACAGGCTGTAACATGTCCATCAACATAGAGCACCCTGACTATGAAGATGGCATGCTACAACCTGAAGCCATGCTCAATAGGTAGGTATCTGGGATGTAATTGGTCCATCTTCACAAGGTTCAAAACTTTGAGAATTTATATAATGTGTAGGGTAACACCTGCTTAAAGGGTGTTACCCTGCATACCGTGCGGAAAGCACAACTAGAATATCATTTTTTTTCATTGGAACAAAATGAAAAATAGAGGCCAGTTGTTTCAAAAACATAAAGCACCTCGACAGGAGTCTGTGTGTTAAACGGATGTTGATTATAGAATGGAATTTCCCTCCAAAAAATCGAAAGGGAATTTCATCTGTCTGTGAAATTTTCCATTTCCTAGTGGGATCTTCCATTTTTGAGTGAGATCTTCTGTTTTTTGCCATGCAGAAGTTTGATCTTTAAAGTTGGATAAAGCCCACACAAACTGAGGGCTTTATCAAAATTCAGGAGCACCCTCAGCTCTCACTTCAAGGTCCCTTATTTCATTAAAGCCCCAATCCTGGGGCTTTACCCTACATGAATACCCATTGGCGAGAGTGTTTCAGTTTTGGAAATGCCTCACCATTTGTGGAGGACAGATTCTGCTCCATAACATGCCATCCATATTTTGTTTTAAACAAAATTAAGCCGGTGCTTTACACCCCCTAATAACTATGAAGAGACGGTGCATAGTAGATCACATGACATTTGAACAAAGATCACATATTTAGTATAATAGCTCACATACATTTTAACAGAGATCACACATTTAGTATAATAGCTCACAAAGATTTGCTCTCTACAGTGACGGTGGCTGTCCTTTGATGTAGTATTAATGTCAATACTGTAAAGCCAATATTTAAGGGAGCAGTTCTTTGTCCTCATCCCCTTGATGTGAAGCTAAAAACTTCATTACCAGACAAAAGCTTCGTAACTTGCATGGCCAGACAAAAAACTGCGTTTTAATATAAAGTGACAAAAATTTTATGATCAGGAAGGAACCAATTCTGTTGGCCAAAGAACAACTTTTTGGAAATCTAGGCAAGGGAGGGGCAGCAGCAGCAGCAGGGTAGGATATCTAGTCCTTGAAGAAGCCAGGAGAGCTTCCCTTGATTTACTGCGATCACTTCCGAATCCAGAGTGCAGACAAGAAGAGCTTTTGCCTCCAGCAATCAAATCCCACTCAGAGGCTTGTGAGTCATGGCCATGTTGCAAGTGGTTGTCGAGGTTCAAACAAACAAAACAAAAAGATCGAGACAAAACAAAAAACAAAAAAGATTGCATGGCATTGATTCTGATAGCAGCCGCCCAAGTTTCTGTGGCAGTCCAAAAATCATAGCCAAAAAAGTTTCCACTAGAAAAATATGAGGAAATACGTAGTCATTGCTGCTGCTGCCAGGAGTCACGCTAGCGCGCGCATGCATCAGCTATAAGATTGATTACCTATTAGGTAGAGGAGTCGTTGCGTCCGTCAGGAAGAGGCTCAATCCGGCAATGCCAACCTTGCTAGCTCCAGCTTTCTTAATTACACCTACTGAGCTGTCAAAAGTTTTGTCTTGGAAGATGGCAGTAAATGAGCCCACCGGCGGAGGAGACTAGCAAATACGAGACACACTCAAATCTCACACACCTTATATGTCTGTCGGCAGACAAGAAGTAATATTGTCATATGTTTGAGCATGGCATTCAAGTAGTAGTTTTGCGGTACTACACTAGACGAAGACAGACAGAGAGATCTGCAGCAGGCCCGTACTCGTGCACGAAGTTTCTCTTGGCGTCGGAAATTCCTCTAGCTAGCTACTGCAAGAAGGTTAGTGGGTTTTGGATGTTGAGACAAAGTATGGAGCTTGAGTACTAGCATGAGTGGATTAGGGCTTTGACTGGAATCATATATAATGGTCTTTACGAAGTTGCTGCTGGCTTGGGTTTTTGGGCCTGACCTCTACTGTAGTAGTAGTAGTAGTAGTAGTAGTAGTAGTAGTAGCTGCAGCTTGTGAAAACCATCATGGCAGCGCCGTATGGGTCTAGACTATTGTAGGACGCGAGGAGCATGGTTTCCAAGATGTAGCAGCGTAGCTCCGATTATATATATATACAGAGCAGCAGGTGCAGAAGACTTCTTGATGTTTTGCTGTAGCTATTCCTGTTGCATCCCTAGTAGTTTTGTCTCGAGCAAAATTATGAGGCTCGGATTCAGCCTGCTCGAAGTTTGAAGAATTGGTGATTTAGGTGTAGCAGATTCAGCCTCCTGTGTTGGGTTACGTGTCGAGCAGCTTGTTGGCAATGTATGAGGAAAGACTGCGGAAGTTGGGAAAAGATGGAGATTGCAGCAGCTCACGATTGCAAGCAGGCAAGTTCCCGAGTTCCCACGCGAGGCTCTCTTTGCTGGACGACTCAAGCTTGCTAGCTAGAAGCTCCTGCTGCTCAATGGGGGAATAAAATCAGACTAGCAGCAGGAACTGGAATGACGTGGGAGTTGTCGAGGCAATGTAGAGTTTCGCGATATGAAACTGCATCACGCAGTAGACTAGCAAGTGCTTGAATCTGCAATAGTCACAGAGGTGTCAAACATGGCAGCTGCTATTTGTTTAATCAGCTGCCGGGGTGAGTCGTAAGATTTGGAAGTCGAGCTGCAAACTACTGCTGCTGGGAATCGATCACCGACGGAACTGGCTGAATGGGTTTGGTCACTCCAGAGGAGTTAGCTCATGTAGCGAGACCGCAAACTCGTCGGCCGGTGGCGGCGGCCGATCAACGATGGAAGAGAGAGGAATGCGCATATGTGAAGCACGATAAGCTTTTCTCAGACTGGAAGGTACGTGATGTCGAGAGCTCTCTCTCTCTCTCTCTCTCTCTCTCTCTCTCTCTCTCTCTCTCTCTCTCTCTCT
>Ga0116227_10003837_pt1 | contig 33043 bp, 26 predicted proteins | sample S1TSphgellanicum_FD_89693 | JGI IMG/M metagenome (GOLD analysis project Ga0116227, IMG submission 89693) | Host-associated microbial communities from peat moss isolated from Minnesota, USA - S1T2_Fb - Sphagnum magellanicum MG | ecosystem: Host-associated > Plants > Peat moss > Unclassified... | reverse complement strand
TTGTGGGGGGGGAAAAAAAAAAAAAAAAAAACAACGGGCCATTACAAAATGTTTATGATGCCTGCCCAGAAATGTAAGATGACCTCTCCCACTCAAGAGGGGGGGGGGGGATCATATGGATTTTTACACTGGGGAAATCTTGATCATTACGGATTCTATCAAGGCCTGTTCTAGTGCGTAACTAACTGGTGTCTTTCGCCCTTGATTTCTATCAAGGCCTGTTCTAGTGCGTAATTAACTTGTGTCTTCACCGTCGATTTCTATCAAAGGCCTGTTCTAGTGCGTAATTAACTTGTGTCTTCACCATCGATTTCTATCAAGGCCTGTTCTAGTGCATAACACTAACTTGTGTCGTCACCATTGATTTCACATAATTGAAATGTTTTGTGACAATGGGTAGGGTTTGGTGAATTCGGGGCTTTGTAGCAAAAAGCCAGTGGTTGAGGCCACTGGTGGTAAACCTAGGAGCCGGAAGGAATGGGTCAAGCCCTGCCCGATTATTCCTGGCCTTAACAGCTGTTACAGATTCGTCAAGGCCTGCCGATTCCGATTCGGTCTTCAGAATTGGGCATCCGTGCTGAACGGGGCTCTGATTCGGCCAAGAGAATAAAAAAAATAGTTCGACTATTCTAAGTCCGAACAATTTCTAACAGCTGTTAAATTTGCTATTCTGTGTAAACGATATTCTTGAAAGCTGTGCTGCAGTTTCCTTGAGTGAACGAATTGTCGAACGGGCGGACCACCCCCACCACCACCACCACCACCACCACCACCAACCCCACCTAAGAAAAAACCCCTTCTAATACCCCCCCCTTCAATAAGGTACCAAAGCCCCTTACTTACTAGAGAATGTGCCCTTAGGAAGATGCCCTTAGGGAATGTGCCCTTAGGAAGGTGTCCTTAGGGAATGTGCCCTTAGGAAGGTGTCCTTAGGGGGGCATTTTGCACCATATTGAATCACTAGACCAAGCCCTAGGGGATGAACTCAGGCAAAATAAGGCCCCCCCCCCCCCTAGCGTGCCCTAAAAGAGAGCATATAAAGGTCCACATGTCGATCATAAACTAGAAGAGCAGGTACATTATTATTCAAGTCCCTATTATATTAAATGGCAGAATTAGCAGCCACCACCACTTCCTGGCTCTACCAAGCTTAGTTGCAGTTGGCAGAATCAGGAGTGATGGCTGATTCTGGCATTTAATATGTACTTGAATAGGGTAGGTACCCCTGCCGAGTTAACAGATACAGGTGAAAAATACACAAGGTCTATCTCACCACATTTAAATGAATTTTTACTTAGTTTTAAACCATACCCTCGCCTTGGGTCAGGTTCATCGTTGTTAAATTGAAATTATTATTATTATTATTCAATAAAGGTCTTTTTTTTTTTTTTTTTTTTATTAAGGTTTTTTTTTTTTTTTTTTTTGCATAATGAAATTTTGTCATTTGAGAGGTGAAATATTCAACAATTTTTGTCACCTCCACAAGGACAATTAAAACAAAAAATCAAAAAAAAAGAGAAAAAAAGTCTAGATTATTTAATGATGAAACTAACCATGGGCTAGGGTAATTGCACTTCAAGTTACTTCATTTTCTTTTCTAGCTAACAATTTTGTATTCCATAACAAGGGACTTAAAATGTAACTAAACCAAATTTTCATTGAAAATAGAATGAAATACATAACAAAGGAATAAATCTTTGAAATAAGTGGAACATCAATTCATTTGCCGAACATCATCTGTAAGTCCCAAGTTTCTAAAGGGCACTTTAGATGAAGGTCCTATGAAATAGTTCAATTTTAAACATTGGACATTGTGTGAAGTGGCCTTAACTATGTACATAGGTCCATAAGGCATAAGTTACTTGTAATGTTAAGGTGTTATCAACTCAAGTTGAATGTGGTGTCCTTGCCTTAAGGCCTGGTTCAATAAGTGGCAACCATTGTGAGTGCACATCAAGGAGGATGATTTGCAACTTCACAACCCACCAACATAGTACAACATTAGATGTACACTCCCATGTTGTTGCTGATTGACTTAAAAGGAGCCTTGGTTATTTCAAGAACTCAAATGAAAGAACCAACAAAGAACACAAGAGACACAAGTTTCTAGGCATTTCTTTCTTTAACTTTCAGAGAATGGGAGTTGTATATTATATCTGATTCTCCAATTTTCTGAGAACAGCAGTTACAAGATCAAAGAACTTCCCTGGTAACCCGCCGACGTTTGTTGCCACTTCTGATACCCACAAAACACTGGTCATAGCCTTGTGAGAGTTGCTCACAAAGTGTCGGGCCATGACCCTCATGTCTAATAGCAATGATGAGCTCCAATGACTAACCCCACCCACTCACACAGCTCCCAACAACAATGGCTGTAGATAAGAAGCAATCTCCAGTGAGAATCAAGAAATCTCCATTCTCATGGTTAAGGAAGCCAGAAACAAGGATAAAATTTCTTTCAAGTCAAAGAAAGACTTCTGGAAAAGGACTTACAACACTGTGAACAAAGGACACCATGACAAAGACAAAACAAGAGAACAAAAAATACTCGCTGTATGAACATGTGAACACTGGTTCAGGGACCATCAACAGTAACATGAATGATGGTCACTTCTCTATCACATGTTCCAGTCTGACTTCAGTAGCTACCTACAATGTGTATAGGCAAGTGTAAATACTAAACTGCATTTTGAGTTTCTGCTGCAAGCCTGGAAGCAACAGGAAGACTCAGTCATGATATAGGCTAGCACTCTAGAGATAAAACTAACAAAATCAGTCAATGGTATCCTCCTGCAAACTGATACGCTCCATTTCATTTTAACCTACTCATTTTCATTTCATAAACAGGGATGTGAACCAAGGATCCCTGTATATAACCCCAGTTGAGAATTTGTGAAGAGAATGCCTGCCCACACATTCCCTGACCATTGGGAAGCAAGTTTTGTTTACTTGGTGGTTGTCTCTCTCAGAGCAACCACTGGACACTTCCAAGTCTTCCACAATGTTCAATGCTAAGACAGAATCACCACATTCAGGAAAAGGACATGCACAGAAAGGAACATCACACAATACCTAACACAGATCCATGAAGAGTTTTAGATTCATTAATACACATATAACAAGAGGTTTGAACTGTACCTGAACCTGTGCATGAAGGGACTGGACATTGTATGAAAACATTCAGAACTCCTATGCTATGAAACTTGGTGGTAGGTGAATGCTCATTTGGTCTTACAGTGATGGCAAACAGACTTTCTGATTGGTGATAGCATAGTACAGCTTAGTTGAAGACTGCACCAACTGAAACATTCACAACCATGATTGCTAACACCTCAGCTGTATTAGGGAATACCTCACTACAGCACAACCAAAATGATAAATGCACAACACCTTGAAAGCATTGTGTCAGAAGGCAAAAACAAGCAATTTTTTGGGGCTTTTCCTACTAACTGATTATTCTCATCCCATGTCTAAGAAGAAAGGGAGTTCAGAAACACATTATTTACCACATTTACTAAACAATAATATGATCAAAAGCATGAAAAGACAATTGCACTTTTCTTACCTCATATTCCTTGACTATGGACTTCATACTTTGGCATAGAGCACAAGGTCCAATCTTCTCATAATAGGAGTATCCTAACAGTTATCAAGCCCTTATGCATGCCATGATGTTTAGGAGTTTCACAATAGAGAATTAATGAACTGGGCACCTGCATGGAATAACCAACAATGGCACCTTTCATCTTCCACTTCCACCACAGTGTTCAAAAGCCTGATTCTGTACTCTCTTGAAACTTGAAAGACAAGTGGAAATTTTCAGCATGTTAAACTAGGCCTTCTGATTGTGCAGGAAAGAAAAGGAAACCTGGCAGTGCAAGCACCTATGAAGGAAAACCCAAAGCAAATATGCCCCTCATGCAAACAGAAGTTTGATAGTGAGAGAGGGACCCTGAAATGTACAGATGTACCACAGACATTTTTGCTATGCGGTTACATGTCTTCAAAATCGCCTGAATTCTCCAGAAGATAGTTGGCAGCCAATTGCTCATTCTTATCACATGCCAGGAAAGCCTCAATCACAAGTGCACGGTCAAATCCCATGCCTTCAAGCTGTTCAGGAAAACACATCCCATGTAAATTACAGTAACATCTTCACACATTTGAGTGACTCAAAACATTTGCTTGATAGACAACTGAATAGAAATCAATCATAGAGGTGACTACTGAATCTTACTAAGGACAGAATTGTAAGTCAGAGGGTTTAGAAGAAGGGTTCAGAAGAATAGAACTGTACCCTATCAATCGCTTCCCTCTCTTCTGGAGTCAGATTAATTGATTGTGGCATTGCTCCAAGTTGCCCAAGGATATCCCTGCATCCTTAAGACTGTCAAGTTTAGAGCAATGTGATACACTGTCTTAGAGCAGTGCAAACATTTCCTGCACATACCGAGACTAGACAAATAAACAAATGATGTCAATGTAATTGCAGAAAGAAAGCTTGATGAAGTTGCAGAGAAATCTCCACAACAACAATTATAGGTAACACGACAATGTGTGCAGTCATAACAGAAATTCCAACAAAACATGTAAAAAGGTAATCAAACAAATTCATATACATAAAACTGAAATATCCATGAACACCCTAGAAGCACACAGAAAGTCCTCTGGAAGAAGGTTTCCAACTTACCCCTCAGCACCTTCCCCACCTGCCTCATTGATAAGGCGAAGGAACTCAGCTTGATTCTCATTGATGAGCCGCAACAAGGCAGGATTTTGCTTCCCCAGCTCCTGAAGCATTGGCTGTTGTGATCCATTCACCATAAATCCAAAGAGCAACCCAGAGTTCAGAGGTTATTCTAATTGCTAATGGAGAACAGAATGAGGACATGTGTGTTGTTCCAGATCCCTTTGCTACAGATGCCAAAGACCTCCAAATGCTTGGTAGCAGTACTTGAACAGAGATGCAAAAAAGACAGACTGAGAACTGGGACAACTGGCACACAAACCTGTAGGATTTGTGGGTTTGCCTGGACCATTGTCCTCAAAGCTTGAAACTGCCAGAGAATAAAAGAAAAACAGAGCAGCAGTATTGAGACATCCATGTAACAGGCTCAGTCCGCTATGATCCCGCATTCCCTCTCACAAACCATCCAGCAGTAGGGTTGCCATGATTTGTTGGCATGACATAACTCTGTATTATGTTAGTGAATTGGTGCATAACAAAACCAAGCTGCTAAGTTTCAAGATCTTCAACAAGGATTCTTCAATCCATATCTGTAAATACCCATAGCATTCTAAATTCAATGCAACTCTAGTTGCTAGGCTGGCCAACTGCTGACTGAAACATTACAGCTCCTAAATGGGTCTTCAATTACTTATGCACAAAATGAGACCAGGATAACCTGGGGGTTGTTTCGCAAAAAGTCAAGAGCTCCAGCTCCAGCTCCACCACCCAAACCAGGCATTCCCTGGACCAAAGACATGTAAAACTAAGTCATGGCATGTGATGGCTAAGTTCAAAGACAGAGTTAAAACATACTGATTTTCGACCCACAAACATGGACTATCTTTGGCAAAAAAGGTTGCGAGGTATATGTGTCCCTCTGGTGAACATCCCAAATTTCAATTCTAATTCCCACTGCTATCTCAAACCATACCTGAGGAAAGAGGTCCAATGGTGCAGCATTAGGTCCTCCAGGAGCTGCTGGAGCTGGAACAGCAGGCACAGCAGGTGCAGGGGCAGTTGTTGCTGGTGCTCCAGGTACTGTGGCAGGATTGCGAGCTACAGGGACAGCCACCTCTGCAGCTTCTGGTATACCCTGCAACAACATGAACCCAAGAAGTCACAAACTGTGACATTAGACATACAAACACATTGCCAGTATGAAATCTCAGCAGAAGGATTGAAATGGTGGGTCTAATTAGATAAAAATGGAACTGATACCATCTACAGGTCCAGGAAGACAAGATGGCTTGTGCACAAACTGAGTTGCATTTCATGAATTGAGACCAAACACCAATAGGTTCACAAGGTCAATGTGTCTATACAGTGATCATCAGCGCTGTACGTAAAGTTTGCATACATATCAACAATGTGAGGCAGAGAACCTCATTTACAAATAAAAGCTCATCTGGTATCCTTGCTTGTGGAGCCTTCCGAGAAGGCCATGTCTAGAGAAGACTTGGAGCCAGAATTCTAGGTTACTTGCAAGAAGAACAGAAGTTCACAATGAATTTGGTACTTCTATTACTTCCAGGAATACTCTATGTGAAGCTGGAAATAGGACATATTTCTGGCAGAAACCTAGACTGAGACAAAGGGAAGACTAAAACTGCAACCAAGCAGATATGGGGACCAGTCAATATCAATCTGTTCCTGCAGCAAACAAAGGGTGACTGGCAAAGTAGAGCAGAATTCAAGTCAGGGTTTGCCACCTGAGGAAGATTGAAAGATAGAGAAAGAAGCAAAGTCTGCACTAATCACTAGGATAAAAGCTAAGTATGGTAGGACAAATAATGCCTCTTAACCACGGATGATACATATTGTTAACTTTAACCATACGTTTAAAGATGAAAAGTGACGCACTTATGGTTTCACTAGAATCATGGTGGTCTGAGACATCTTCTCGCTGGCATAGACTGAGGCACCTGTGAGCGGTCAAGCAACCTCACTATTAAATTGCCACACAAGGCAGATGACCTGCTATAACAGTCATACATAGGGATTGCCTGCAAGTAAACACCAAAGATTGGTTGTGTGATAATCATGAAGGCACTGGTGCACCTGGGGTCATCACTTACAGAGTACAAATATTCGACTGCCCTTTCTGGATTGTTGAAAGCAGCACGCAGTGCACGTACAACAGTGTCTCGTGTCCAGCTACCTCCACCCATATCAATGATCTGCTGAACTGTTTGCTCAAGGTTGGTCCCAGCAACAAGGTTTGATGCTGCCTGACCATACACATCACCTGTACCCCTGCACAACAACAAGACTTTAGTAGGATTCCATTGGCACACACAGTGATTTGGTTTTGGCTTGAGTGCAATGCAATGATCAAAACTAGCATGAGTTAAAAAGCTATGAGCTTCTTTTTGTCACTCCCTCTTTGCCCATCAGTTGAGAGGGGAAGAGAAAATGATACTTACAGAGGAGCTCCAGCTGCTGGTGCAGGGACAGCAGGTGCAGGGACAGCAGGTGCAGGGACAACAGGTGCAGGGGCAGGTGCTCTGTTGCAGGAAATGATTGTTAAAATAGCCAACTTACAACGTCAAACCTGCATCTGAAGAATTTGCAGAATGTAATATTCTTCTTCACTGATTATGTTCAACTGATAAACTCCAGCTCCAGACCTATTTACTTATCATTCATTCCAGATAGCATTGTCCAAGCAGCAACTTAGACACCTAAGCAGGTGAAGTGAAAACTACTTCAGAAGCCCAGTGCTGAGTACAGGTGCCAAACCAAAGATCATCTGTGTGGAATTTCCATGACCTGGAACTGTGAATTCTACCAGCTCTTACTTTCTCCAAGCTGAAAGTTGCAAAACAAGGAAAAACAGGCATGAGCCTTGAAGCAGAAGACTCACGGAGAAGGAGCAGAGTGAGCAGGAACTGCGTGAGGTGCAGGGCTTTGAGCAGGTGGTAGGGGTGCTGCTGCAGGTGCCTAAGATCAACAGACATAGAGGAAAGATCTCAATCAGTTCATTGCAGCCACAATTTTGAATGGAAGTTTTAGAAAACAGGCCATTTAAACATGTGCCATTCAGAATGTTGAGGGAAAAAACGCACTTTGACACTGTAATGGCTATGAGGACAGTGGGTGCGCTGGCCTGTTTCAATTGATACTCATGACATAAAAATGGTGAGAATCACACCTGAGCAGTTCCTGATGAGGATGAAGATGTAGCTGCCGGTGCCTTTGTCTGGGGACAACATTATGTTCTGTATGTTAATGGACTCCACAAATCTTCAACTTTTAACCTCAAAATTAACTTCATAACACCACTAGACAAATGTCAAACATGCATTGTTGGGAAACAGGGCAGAAGAGCATTGCAGACTCATCAATTTCAATGTCATGCTGGCTAGAAAAATAAACTCAGTCATTTCTGAGTCTTGAAAACTGACATTAAAAAAATTGTACCTTTGTCAACATGACAACAAGGAAGCCATTTTCAGAAACCTTGTTATCAGCCATGGTTGTGTCATCTTTGAGAACCTTGCCTTGATGAATGAGAAGCTGCTGAGAACAGGGAAAAGCATCTTTGCCCTGGGATTCCTCAATCTGCTTCTTGACAGTTGTGACCTGCAAACAAATATTTAGATTGCATCCATGTTCAGCTCAAGCATGATACTTTTGCACAATCAAAATCCTTCCCAAGACTGACAAACTCAATCATTTCCGTGATATGTTATTTCTCCATATGACCATAATCACCACAACCCTGATAGAAGCACAACAAAACCTAAACCACCACATCCTGATGACAACAGGCTCACACATAATGTACCCACCCTAAAGGTGACACCTCTTGGCAGCCACATAGGTATTCAGCAAGTTGGAAGAGGATTTGTTTGTAAGAGGAAACGGTGAGCTGCTGTGACATCACATCTTTGCAGAAGATGATACAAACATGGACATAATTCCACGTGACGTACTGCACAAGAAGCTACAGACATGCAGGGCCATGCGCAGGACCCAGACATGATTGACAGCAGCTACCCTACAACATACACACCATCATATTCATTCTGCGACAAAGGGGGGAGCTATGTGACATTCAATGAGGCACACTCTGTAACTCCCTGGGAAATGCTTACTACTCCCAAAGGCTAGACGGCTCAAAAGAGGGCGAAAAAGAATGAACTCCCAAAGGCCTCTCTCTCTAGACTGCGGTGGACGCTACACTACTGAAGAGACTACTCACAAATCCGAAACCACACTTCTTCCCCTTGCAACACTCACTCCCATCATATAAACAAACGGGAAACAGTAGTGTTGTTCCGAGAAATAGGTTTTACAAGTGAGGAGCAGAGAGAGAGAGAGAGAGAGGAGGGGGGGAGCTAGCGACTGACTGACCGTATCCGTGTGGTTGACTTCCAGATCGAAATGGTTCCCCTTCAGAGTCTTCACCGATATCTTCATGCTGGGCGGTAGCTGCTGCACAAAGCTCCGTAACTAAGGCGAGTCCGCGAAGAAGCAGCAGAAAAGAAAGAAAAAGAAGTATACAAAACCACCCTTCGTTTTTTTGTCCCCCGCAATACCCCCGCTCGTGTGCGTAATTAGCAACAAAACAAGCGCTGCTTGGCCTCTCTCTCTCTCTCTCGCTGCTTCTCCTTCCACTGCACACCCCACCACAATAGTCTACCGACGAGTACGCGTGGGAAGATTATGAGAAGGGGTCTAGCGCCTTCATGGATGCAAAAGGTTTGTGTGTGGATGATTCATCCATAAAGGACCACACTATGAATTAATAATATATATTATCTAGCCTTGTCTCTCATGGTACGTATTAGGAGATCGTCCCCCTTAGGTTTTGTTTTTGTATTTTAGCGCTGGATTTTGTTTTCCCAACAGGCTAGCACGTCTCTTTCGTGCACGTTTTTCGAGTTCTGAGACGAGACAGAGTGACGGAGAGACAGAGACGGGATACACAGCACTTGAAGCTGCTGCTGCTGCGTGCATACCAAAATTGGCCTAACAAGAGAAAAAACCTTTTGAGGTTTTACTGGGCTAAACTAGCAGAGAAGCCGCATTCTTGTTGTGCAGGGATACAGCAGCTGTGTATGTGAGAGGGAGGGGCTGGAGGCGTACTCTCTGGTACTTACTGATCGTAGATCAATTTTTGAATAAAATTGCAGTATGGAAGCCAAGAAGAAGAAGAAGAAGAACAACAACAACAAATTCTAAATTCCTATCTGCTTAGCACAGTGTCACATGATGAGGTCACTCCAGGCCTTCTTCCGCAATGCCGGCCGCTGCACAAGTTGCGAGACAGGAATCTTGTGACAAGCCAGCCGGTGGCAAGAAGACGGGCCGTAACTGTACCAACCACTGAGAAGACATTTTCTTCTGACAAAGGTCCGTGATGGGGTTTTGTTTCTTCTAGGTACTTCTTCTTCTGTTTTGTTTTCTTTTAGGTTTTGCTATTTTACTACTGTTCCATCTCTTTCTTCCTTCTTCTTCCTTATTCTTGGGACGTTAATGACTCGTGCCTCCTGTCTTGGAAATAACTGGTTTTCCAAACACTGGGATTATATTATTGTCTTGTGAACTCCAGGAAATCAAAACTATCCTCTAAAACAGAAAGCTGACATCCTCAAATTAGGTCTTCTTCTTCATCTGGATCTGTGCAGCCATGTTCTCTTTTTTTGCCTCTAAAAATAGCTTGAACTGGTTACTGCAAATGGTACTACTTAGATAATATAGTTACTAGGTAATCAAGTCTTGGGGAGCATGCAGCGATTGTACTTGATCCCTTAAGTGGATTCTTCTGAACCTCAATGATGCATTTTATAATCTTAACAAAATCATTTAGGGTGAAAGTGTTGTGAACTCATGGTGGTGCACATATATTATCAACACCCACCCCAACCACCAACCCACTCACCCACATGTGTGACTGGACCTACTTATAACTATGCTGGAGTTTGGTTTTGACCCCATGATCACAATGATTTATCTTTCTGCTATTGCTTCATGCAAGTCTAAATTCTTCTGCAACATGAGTCTGGAGGCCTAACTTTGTATATAGATTGAGGTTTGATGATCAATATGACTTCCCACTGACCATACAAAAATCAGTTGCAGAGTTTTTATCAAATAGATTCGTCATCTTGTTTTGGGAATTGTAACAAACACAAAATGCATGCAATAGAAATGCTCGATTGATGAGAAGAAGAAGCAGCAGCCACAGAGGGGTTCTCAGAGGAGCAACAAGAAGAAGCAGCAGCAGGGTTCCCAGAAGTTCGAGTCCCGAATTGAGGTCTCGACTCGAATCGAGAGATCAAGTGATGCGAGACCTCGATTCCAATAGCAGAGGACTAAATTTTGAGACCTCGATTTTAAGGAGGGTTGGGGGGGTGTGGGAGACTCAAGATCTCGAATTCAAGATTTCGATTCATACACTACTTTGGATTGGTTCAGCAGCCACCACATGGCCAAAAGTTTCAAGATCTCAGTTCTAGTTGAATTGACGTGCCGATGTTCTTCAAGACCTCGCTTTTGAAGGAGAATGTAGCTTTGGGGATCTGGATTTCTTAGTGTGCTGTTTCATATCATGTTCGTTTGAGTCCCAAATTGAGGTCTCGATCCTGAATCGAGAGATCAAGTGACCCAAGACCTTGATTCTAAGAGCAGATAGATGACTATATTTTGAGACCTGGATTTATGGGGGTTGAGATCTCGATTCAAACAGTACTTTGGGTTGTTGGTTCAGCACTCGGCCAAAAGTTTCGAGATTTCAGTTCTAGGGCAATTTCACGTGCTGGTTTTCAAGATCTCGATTTTGAAGGAGAATCTAGCTTTGCGGACCTGGATTTCTTCCTCGGTTTTTCTTTCCTCCTGCTGCGCACGTCCGTTTGCTGTTCGCAGCAGCTTTTGGTTTGTTGCGATTTTGGATTTGTTGATTTTGTTGTTGTCTGTGCAAATCTTTGCTTGCTCCGTGGTTTCCTTTCCTTTGCAGTGAGTTACTTTGAGTTTTTTTTTCCTTTTTTTTCCCCTTAATTTTTAGTTTTCTTTGTTCTTGAAGAGGTGCTTTTGATTTTCTGGCTATGGCGCTGCTTTCTACGCCCTGCGAACTGTGGGTGTCATCAGTGTCGCGGGAACTCGTTTCGTGCGCTAAACTGTCGATGATTCACTCGGCCTCGTCGACCTCGTTTAGCCCTTTGCCTCCTCCTCCTCCTCCTCCTCATAAGTGTTGTGCTGCTGCAGCATTCGTAGCGCCGGCTAGCAACTTCGGAGGAAGAAGGTCCGGGCGCTTGCAGGAGAAGCTGGGCGCTGGCGTCTTCAGACCTAACTTACCATCTATGTTCGGTGAGTGTTACACCGAGCATTTTGCTTGTTTCGTTTTCATCTAGCATCGCGTCAATTGCCCACCTAGAAGCAGTCGTCCTAGCTGCAAACATGGTGTAATGTCGACATTCTTGGCTTCCAGACCCTTATGGTTGCTTAATCCTACGGGGAAGTGAAAGTGGAGAGATGTTCTGCAGAAAGTTCGAGGAATGGAACGGCGATGGAGAGGCCTTCACACCTTGTCAGAGCAGCTTCTTCTTCAGATATTGATTTTGAGAATGGCAATTCAGCTGAAGGTAAATGAAATTGTGGTGTATTATGCTTTACAAGCAGTGCTCTTTTGCCATTTTCAGTCTTGGAAATCTTCTTAGAAGCATTCTGATATGTGTGCTAAAATGAAGCATTCCTTGCACACAAATCAAACCAGTTTTGCAGAGAAAGACCACCAGTTTTGCGGAGGAGAAAAACCACCTTCCAGCAAACAAAAGAGATAGAGAGCTTATGGTCTGATGAATCCTACAAATCCGGTAAACTGAAATCTTGTTGAACTGATCTGAGAAGGTGTAACTTTGGCAGGATATTTGCCAAAGGCAGACTTTTACAAAGTAGAAGCAATTCTCAGGTACACAAGCCTCTGAGCTTCCAATGCCCCAATTTGCAGATTCACACCCCTATGTGACATGTGTACTGAGCACCATTTTTGTAGGCTTTGTTCCTGTTCACTGGACTGTAAGGTGAGAATTGGGACTCTAAAGCAACCAATACTCTAATTCATGTAGTAAGTACCCTTAAGATGTTTGATCAACTTTTCTATAGTAGTAGATTTTTCAGATTTTGGTCAAGTTCAGGCGGTCTTCTTTGACATACATTTCTGCAACTGTAGGTGAAGGAAAGGTGCATACACATACTGAAATACATCAAGGGCTCTGTCTGTGGCATGTGTTGCAATAATGTGCGCCCATCATCTGCTCCTTGTTTGAAGACCGTGGAGGCTCTCTCATGTGACCTCGGTATTCATATCATGCCTCACTTTGTGCCTGGATTTTGGTTTTGACACGAGTCATAATATTTACCTTTTCCTTAAGTAACCTTTTCTTAAGCTCTTGCTCTCTTTGAACTAACTATGCTTGGTGGCACCACAAATCAGGGCAGAAAGGGATGTCTCCACAAGTGCCATGATTGACTTTTGCCAGCTCTCTGTCCTGCTGAAGAGTCTCTTGCTGATCCTGCTTCCCACCTCTCTAATGCTAGATATCTGATCGCAGGCACTTATCAAGATGGGCATCCGAGGTGTGACTGTTACAGATGTCAGAGGATTCGGGGCACAAGGAGGATCTCGTGAGCGACAAGCTGGTAAGACACAATATTTTCTTTAAGATTGGTCTTGATAGTGTCCTTTGCCACAAGTTTTGGCCCCTGGAGCCCCTGGCAATTGCCAGGATTGGTACAGAGTTGGAACTTTAGTTAAGTTGGCAATGTGTCTAGGAATAGATGTTGACTGTAGATTTGGGCACTAAACCCAGGACTGACCAAAAACTTTGGATGCTTGACGCTTCACCTCCAGTTAGAATGATTTATCTTGATGTCCATGGATAGTGTAGATGCAAGCAATGGCAAGTACAACTCAAGTTCAATTTGAACTTATCCCCTCTTGCTTCCTTCCCATGCTGTGAATTTGATGAGTTATAAGCCAGAATACCATATGGACTTGGGGGATGTGACTTTTGGTTCATTGCAGGCTCAGAATTTTGTGAAGAAGCTTTTGTTGTGAAAGCAAAGCTGGATATTGTAGTCTCTCATGATCAGGTACTGCTTGTAATAAAACCCCCATGCACTTGATTCTAATGGCTTAACTCTGCACCCTAAACCTCTTTATATATCTTGAATTGACCTTAAAACTTGATTTCTCACAGGTAGAATCTGTGATTGATACCATTATTGATGAAGCGAGAACTGGGGAAATTGGAGATGGAAAGATATTTGGTAATGTCAATTTCTCAGGTTTTGTCTTCCTGTTAGCATTTTTTCGGTTGCATGTCCTTTCAATGAGCCATCTCTTAGCAAGTGCTACATACAATGACATGTAGGTTGTGGTTTGTCTCTGACCCCCCATTTGTGGCCTCAGTATCTCTAAGTGTAGGCTCTCTTTCTGTTTGTCTTTATTGACCTTATGCTGCATTCTGCTTGTGCCAGTGTCACCTGTGTCAGACGTCATCCGTGTTCGCACAGGTGCTGTTTCTCAACCCCACATAACTTTCAAAAAAAAAATTGTGTTTAAAGCACTGCCGGGCTGTTCTACAAGTGACACTCTGGCCAAGTTCTAAAAAAGAGAGGAATTCTGTATGAAACTGAAATGACAATCCATAAGCCTTCATTTGAATTTTCATGCATATTACTGATGGCGGTTGTATGACATGACAGACCTGTGAATGTCCTGCACAATTATGATGTCAATTAGGGCTTGATTTACTTTGGTCTTGGATGTAAAGAGGTGGAATCTCATGGAAATGTAGGATGTTGGAGCATATTGTTGAAACCTGCAGCATGGCACATTTTCTAACTTAGATAATCATGAGCAGGGGAGCGGGGACTGAAAGCTGAAAGGATGGCTGGTGGTCGGGCAGACATATTGTCCACATACACAGGCTCCAATGGCATTTGATTTATGTGGCTGCTGTGAGGCTTCTTGTTTTTGAGGGGTGGAGCAAAGTAGTTTGCAGAAACCTGCAGGCTGAAGGGGAATCAAGTCCTGAGATCTTAACAAAAGCTGAGATTAGATCAAGAGAGATATAGTAAGTTGACGTTCTGTTATATAGTCAGTGTCATCAAACAATATGCAGCTAATGAGCAAGGTTCCTTGCACTGATAGATCAGTTGTTTGGAAACAGTGCTGATGTTCGGAATTCGGATTTGTTGGTTAGTTGGCAATGACCCAAGCTAGTGTGGATGTTTTGAGTCACTAATCTGAATTGGCTATTCAGTTATTTAGGCAGGGTCATGTGAAGCATTTACTTCAGATTGGCGATGGTCAGCTATTGAGAAGCACACTAGATTAGGAGAAAGGAATTTACCTGCAAAATAATGGAAGGAATCACTTGCCTTGCAAGCTCTGCACAACATTCAAAGTCATCAATGAATGTGAAGCTCTTCCACACTCAAATATTGTCACTTTCCCATAAACACAAAGGCCAAAAAGATGGGCCAACAATTTTGGCTGAGAAGAAAGAAACCCCTACAGAAATGTATAAGATTTACCTTCATTTCATCACTTTGTCTCCTTCCAGATTAATGATTGCTGCTACAAGAATTCAAGCATCATCATCATCATTATGCAATGAACGTGCAGCTCATGGCATGATGTCTCTAGTCTCTACCCCCTATGGCAAGTTCAAACCAGGAACTGTTAAAATAGGAAATGCTGCATGAAGTTCCCAAAAAATGGAGAGCTCACAATCTGCCCCTTATAGCAAGTTCAAGCTTCAAATACAGCAACAACTAAAATAAGAAACACTACATGAAATTCCAAAAAAATGAGATGAGGGTTCACAGTAACACCTGCTAAACATTCCTCAAAATGTGAGACCTAATGAAAGCTACATTTAGTTAAAATAGGAAATGTTTCATGAATTCCCAAAAAATGAGACCAAAGCTCACAGTAACACCTAGTAAACGAGCCTCAAAAAGTGGGACCAAATGATCGAAATTTCATACTTTAGAAAGTACATCACTTAAAATAGGAAATGTTCCATGGAATTGTCAAGAAAAAACAAAATAAGGGTTCACAGTAATGCCTGATAAACAATCCTCAAAATTTGGAACCAAATGAAAATTACATCAATCAAAAGAGGAAATGTTGCGATGAAGTTCCCCAAAAAAAAATTTGAGATCGGAGCTCACAGTAACACCTGGTAAAGAAATCCTCAAAATGTGAGACCAAATGAAATAGGAAATTTCATACTTTAAGAAATACATCACTTCAAATAGGAAACGTTCCCAGAAAATGAGATCAGAGTTCACAGTAATTCACCTGGAAAACAATCCTCAAAATGTGAGACCAAATGAAAACATCTTTTTTTGTAAATCTCTCCCTTTCCTTTCAGGCAGAGCCAACAAAAGAACCCATGAGAAGAGGCCAAAAATCTAGGTTAGGAAAGTTCAAGATTGTGAAGCAAAAAGCCAAACAGTCATGGTGGTGAAGAATCAGTCTGTATCAGATCCTATCTGGGGGGTTGGTAACAGGTCTAGTTATCCACATTGCAGCACAAGAGAGAATTTTGTTCAAACTGATTTTGCCAAGGAAACAAACAAATCACACACTTGCCATGCCAGGATGTACCAACTACCAAGTTACCAACCCACACTGCCAGAACAAGTTCTGGAAAAACAAAATTGTGCTCAGCCTCAGACCAGTTACAAACAACAACAACTAGACATAGAGTTTGTTAGCCAAATGCAAAAGAAAGGAACTCAGGAGACATAGACAAGAATTGGCACTAGGAATTAGTCAACATAACCTTCCCCATTGTCATCATTATCATATTCCCCAATGCAATTGCAACTAATCTCAAAAAAGCTTTAGTTGATCCCATCAAACTTGGCCAGAGTCTACCAGCACCCACTAGCACACATGCAGAATGGATGGTGTTTGGACATGAAACACTTTGTCATTGTATTCCAGTCCTATATCTAACCACTGTGGTTAGCTATGTACCACCTATCCATATGCATGTACCTACCTACCTAGTAGCCACCAAGTGCCTTATGTACTCCCATAGTAATAACTTACATTTCCTCCCTACTTACCTATAATGATGAATACACAATTACCAAGATTTTGAAATGTGATAATAGTTGTGAATTTGAATTTTTTTCAAATATTCATGGGATTCAACACCCAAAAAATAAAATCCAATGTAAATCTTAACAAAAACAGAGTAGCAGAATGAGTTAACCATTGTGGGGTTGGTGCACTACATGCTACAACAAAATGGGTTAGGTCCAAAGTTTTAAGTAGAGGTTACGGACAACAATGTTACCTCAAGGCTATAAAGCTTTGATATAAAGTTGTGAATGGAAAGAAGCCTTTGATGAGGCATTTTGACAGTCTTTAAATGTGAAATTTACACAAATAAGGTGGATGAGAAGAGAACCAAACTCAAATTTGAAACTCAAATTCATCAAGTAAATCTGACTAGATAATGTACAACCACACTAAATCTATAAGGCACCTAGTCCTAATAGCTTAGAATATAAGACCAATGTTAATTTTATATATATTCAAAGCAAAGAAATCTGATCATTAATCTTTTGAACTTTTTGCCTGCATTTCATCTAAAAGGAAAAATTGCATTCGTTCCATTTTTCAAAACAAAACACAGTCCAATTGTTTTTTATGTTTCTCCCATAATATTTGCCAGGTACCCACCAGGCATCACAGGAGAAAAAAATTTAATTAAATAAAAAATCAACACAGGTCTTCATGCTTGGTAAAGCCTATATATATGACCTTGGGCTTTACGTGGTGAGTTTTCAAAAAACAATTTAGCCAAATCTGGCTACATACTAGATATGAAAGTAAAGAAAAAACAGAATCCTCCTATATTATTGGCTACCTACTGCAACTTATCATTAAAAATTAGGGGGAATTTGAATTGAAAAAAAAAAAAGAAATCTGGTGAATTTGGGCCCTTTTTTCCATGGAAAATCCTTTGGATGGGTGGAAATAGTATTCTTTAGGTCGATATTTGTCGAAAATTCGCTAACAAGAAGAACACTGGCAGGTCTATAAGAAAGAGGGTAGTAGGTTTGAAACCTAAAAATGGACTACCATTTAACGATAGAATTGTGTATATTCAATCCAAAAAAAGGAATGGGAAGCTTGTATCTCTGGTTTATCAGAGCCAGGTTTCGATCCTGGGACCTGTGGGTTATGGGCCCACCACGCTTCCGCTGCGCCACTCTGATGTTGCTGATTTAGAGTCTGACAGTTTATTTTAACTATTTATCACAAGTGTGTCAGACGTCCTAACATTCTTGTGCTGCCTTGGAAGGAGGGGAGATGGGGGGATCTTTTGGCAGAAGAAAGGATTGTGGCGATGGCCACGACGTTCTCAGAAAAAAAAAGGGGGGGCATTGATTGATGATGGAGAGAAAGTACAAAGCCAAAGCCTGATAACATGACTAACAACCATACTTCTTTTTATATATGATTGCAAGGACTCATGTTTTCTTGTACAAGGGCTGCACTTAATGAATTGATCAAAGCGTCAGAGCAATCTACACATGGGTGGAGTGGTGATGACAGACCTTGAACACAGCAGGACCCTCCTGTGATACATGATTCAAATGGTGGTGATGCTCCATGACTTTTAACATCCGAATTACAAATCCACACCGAACAGTTGAAGAATGACCAACAAGTGCATGCCAAATTCCATCACCATCGCTGGTAGTTGTATGGATCAACTAGCAGCTAAACTGAGATTTATCTATGAGATTGCAGAGAAAACTCAGTACTTACACTTCACTAGAAGGTGAACTTTTGTGTCAGTTCTGGCCAAATCAAAACAAACACAACAAGAATAAGTGCGTGGTAATTGTGGCCAATCTAACAGTATGCAAACCTGCAAGTGCATACACAGGATGCAAAGAACTGGCGAAACTTTCTTAGTGTAATTGGAAGGCACCTTAAGAAGGTATGAATACCTCTTCTGCAAGGCAAGCATCTTGCGTTTCTTGCAGGGATCTTACATTTCATAAGGTTACTCACCAATTCTTTACATGCATTAAGGCCCTCAGATGGGGGCATAACCAGTATTCAGAATCTGCCCTTGGCTCCACCTCGCGCAGACTCCTCCTTCTGCTAACACCCCTGGTCTTTGGGCCTTACCTACCACAGAATATAGATGCTCCAACAAGTACATTGGAACCTTGTATCATTTTCCACTTGATAGCTAAGGAAGTTGCAACTTCATCCACCTTACAAAGTTCCACCAAGAGATGTCTTCAGAAAGAAAAATGTGTGTACACAAAGATTAGTGATAATGTAGCAAATGTGAATTGACATATAATCGCAGTAGCCCTGCTGCACACCGTATTGTGTAGAACAATCAGAGCAACATTAAAGGATGCATTTAACACACCACAAGGCCATGGTCTTGGCTGTATACACATACTCCACATAAGACTAGTCTTATTATTAGACTTGGGAATACCAAAATGCCTATGATTTCCACAGCACCAAGAAAGCTGACACAAGTCTTAAAAAGGCATTGATGCAAACCAGCCATGATTCTAGAAAGACCCAACATGTATGCTCCTCTACCTGATCAGAATATGAGCATAGCCACCTGGAACCAACATTTTGTGCTCCAAAAGTTAAGCAGCTGGTGCAGTCCCGATGGCTTCCTCAATCCTCTCAATGGGCACCAAGGGAATGAAGCCTGAAAGAGGCAGCTGCTTTTCCTTCCAAGCAGAAGCCATGTAGTTGTACTGCTGAGCTCCAAATTTAGCAGCAGGGGCAGCAAAGTCGACAGCCTGAGGAACATAGGGAAGTGTGAGAATCTTGAGCCAAGCATGGTAGGTCAATTGCTCAGCAACAGGTTCGTATGTCTGATAATAAGTGGATGCAGTCTCGGTTACTCCCTGCTTTTGCACATCAGCAATGATGGCTCTAGCCACGTCTGATAACTGCCTGGCCAGATCGTAGGCTTGGTACGATTTCTCCTTCAGAAACTGAGGCACCACACCGTCAACAAGGGCGAGTGTTTCATCGACCTGCCGAGATGGTAGGTAGCAGACGTATCAGAAACAGTCATTGGCTTTGATCTAGGTTCTAGGTAGTCAGAAGTTCAGTGCAGCTTTGAACAGTAACAAGTCTAGAACCGGATTTGGCATCAGCATCGGGAGGACCCGATCACGACGAACTGCATACCTTGCTGTCAACAAATTGCAGGAGTTCAAAAGGTTTCCCTTGCAGCTTGTGATAAACGGGTCCCACGACTGTCTTGACTGTGCCTTCAACATTCTCAACTCCTGGTCTCAGCGGTCCAGAGCTGTCCTTCGCCACGGTATAGAGTGCTAGCAGATATGCCGTCGCCTGGACCACGACCGCGTGAACCGCACCAAGATATTTCAAATTCGGCTCCTGCGCAATTTTTGCAAACAAACAGTACGTGATTGACAAACAGAGGTGACATTACGGTTGTATCACCAAAGAGGATTGAGTAGATTTCACCGATAGGCAGCCGCGTCGCCAGGCTTCTTTCACCAGAAAGCTTCACAAAGTATCACATCCGCAACATTAATTGGATCATAAACATGAATGCAAGACGCCAGTTAACACATTGCTGGAGTTCCTTTGAACCGCCGAAAATGCTCAAGAAAACAAAATGCATGATATACCCCCTTTCCGAATCCTCCCGACAAAAAAGAAACGGTTGCTTGCAACAAAGTTCACGCAAGTCCAGCTGTAACTTCGAAATTGGAGTTGGAACTTGGAACCGTGCTCAAAGACTCAGAAGAACAGAAAACGGCCAACAAAAACAAAAAAAATCGAAGGAAAAAAAAAACTCCAACAAAAATTTACAAACAAGTCACACAAATCGCAAGCCAAGCAGCGTGTTCATCATCATCGAGTAAGGAGCCACAAACCTTTCCAGCTTCAGCCATGGCGCCTGCCTGTCTGTTTCCGGACGTGCCGCGTACGAAGATTTCTTGACGATATTTACACCAGTGCGGCCTACTACGGAAAGAAGGAGAAGTCGTGCAGCAATTTGGAGGCAACTGAAGCGAGAAACAAACGGTGAAGAAGATTGGAAGGGACGATACAAACACAATACAAAAAAAGAAAGCAAATCGGTAAAACAATAATGAGCAAGCAAGTATGTCATACGGGCCTACCACTACGACGAAGGACTCCGCACTTGCGTCGGTGCCCTTTCCTTCCAAAGCCCAGCAGCGTCGTTTCCGTCGCTAATGTGTGATCGTAAGCTCCGTTACGGCCGCCTCCTGACGGCACGTGAGTATTTATAGCCTGTAGCGTTTGCGTCACCGCCGCGCGCTGTCCCGATCGCCCCGAGCCTGTGGCGGAGATCTCGAAGATTAAAATAAATAAATTTGCGGTCCACGAACGAACGCCTGCCGTCGGATGAAGCCCGTCTGCCGAGCCTCCTTCTCTCTAAACCCTAATGGTGACAAACTATTGAATACATTGAATTTTATTATTTATATAATTTTACTATTTATTTATTTATTTACTTATATTTATTACATTAATTACCTTGAACTAGGTTCTTACCATATTCTCTTGGAACCAAAGGCTTTTTTTCTTTTTTTTTTTTTCTTTTTTTTTTTTCTTTCTTGTTGGTCAGATTTTGCAAGTATGGCAAGGATACCCAAAAGGATCTTTAAAATAAATTATGATAATAGAATAGAATAATCTCAATAAGCTTGCTACAATTGGTGACCTAGCTACTACTACCTATCTCTAGATATGACAATTTTTAATTTTTTGATTTCTTTTGACAAATGACAAATTTTTTTTTTCAAAACCATTTATTTATGATTATTTTTACTTTTCCAAAAAAAAATTGCCAAAAAAAAAACTGATTAAAAAAAATCCCTTTAGGTTTTTTGCTACCATTTCCCACCATAGAACCCTAAAGCCCGTTATTCCGATAAAGCTTGTGACCTTGGGCTTTACCCTACACCAAAACCAACTCCCTTCGATAATTTGACCCAGCACCAATGGTTTTATTGAAGAATTTTTGTTTGCAATCAATGTAGTGGTCCTCCAAAGGAAGATGTAGAAGAAATGACAATCATCCTTAAGGAAGATTTAGCCAAATATGGCTATAAATCAGATATGAAATATAAATATTTAATTATCCTTTCATTTTTTTGGCTATATGTTGAAAACCCAACATAGGAATTTGGCCCAAAAAAATTCTCAATATATAAAAGGATCACATACTATGATAGATCCTTACCTCATAAATTTGACACAAGAACATGATGATGAATACTTGCAAAACCAATTTGCATTATATTCTCTCTCAATACAAACAACACATAACACATATGATTCTCATGTGGACAACCTCCAACCTAAAATTGAACATGAAGAGATTTTAAAAATTTGCATGAACACATTGCACCTTGAATACTTGCAATAACAACAAAAACAACCCTAATGTTTTATTTTGTACTAATAAAATGAACAACAAAATTTCTTTGTTCATTATATATATTAACATCCAAACCTCACTTCCACAAGATTCAAGTTTATTCTCATCAAGAATGCAACACAACAAACAAACTTGACTATTTTTGCTTTTATTAACACATGACACAATCACACAAAATAGTTTTTATTCTAAGCACAATCGCATAAACCATAACCCTTCCCTTTGTCGAGGTAAATAAATTCCAAAAAGTGACAAGGGTTCCATTGGAATTCCAATTGATGATCATGATAGCTTCCTTAAAGGTAATTGATTCTAATCCACATCCTCTTTCACACTAGCCCAAAAGGTTCCAAATCATATTTCCACATCACACACATTTTGGATTAATAGGAATAGTTTTTAATCTTTTTGTTTTTTTACCATAGAATTATTTCAATAATTATTAGTTAGCAACCCAGTGTGGTTAGGTCAATTCAATTTGGTTATATTTCATTACGTTTTTATTAGGTTCAAAGATCATTTACTTAGTCCCCATTTGAGGTTGATGGAAAATGGAAACTAGGTTCGTTTTTAGTCTTATTTTTGCATTTCCAATATTAGTTTTGGAAACAACTTCCAAATTTCACAATGGATGAATTTCATTTATGAACAATGAACTAAAAAACAATGAATGAAATCAACATATAATGAATCAAATTGAATAGATAACAAATGCATTTCATTCATTATGGTGACAAATGCATGTTCATAAATGATTTTCATATATTTGAATTATGAATTAAATGAGGATGATTTGATTTTATCCATTATGGATGAGAATTTAATTTTCATGCATGGCTTTGTCCATGAACAACAAACTAAATCACACAAATGGTAATTGTAAAAAAAATCAATATTAAGGTCAATTGGATGCCATTTGTCGCAAATCCATGTTGTAAATTTCAAAACAACCTTAAGGTTTTGGTCCTTGGAGTTTAAATTATACATTTGATCATGTGAAGCCAAAAAAAAATGCATAACAAATTTTTTTTTTTGGGAGGACCTTTCACACACCACAAAATTGTGTTTTCAAATATTTATGAACTGGAAATGACCCCATCTAACAAACCATTCACATCCTTACATCCTTTACCAAACTTCAAGCAATTCATTAACTCATGATCAATTTAAACCTTAATGAATGCCACAAATCATGGAAAATGTTTGGGTATGCATTTTAGAAACAAACATTTTCTCACAAACATGAAGAATGAATGTCATCATTTTGTGAATGGATTTTGCATATATAAACACCATGCAATTGGTCATTTCATCCACCCTTTATGCGAATAATTCCATATTACAAATATGTAATCAAATGTTCAAATGGAATTTGGACATTAATTTTGGCTCTAAACTATTTGGCACTTGCAATAAAATAATTCATATTAGGAAGAAAGTTCATTTTAGTTTCAAAATCAAAGTCTTTTTGGCATTCCCTTAAGACAACCACAAATTTAAGCTAATGATGCATTTTTCACCATAAATTTTCTCAAGTAACATTTATAAATCAAGCAAATAAGCACGAGTGAAATTAGGCCTCCATGTGTCCATTTCCTAAATGTGTAACTTGAAAAGGTCATGTACTTGACAAGATTAATTATGACAAGTATGCAAGTTTAATATTCAAGGCTCTCCAATATAGTTAACATTGCATTGCCACCCATCCCCTTCTTGATGTTTCCTCCTTACCTTTTATAACTTTTAAAATGATATAAATTGTTAATATGACCCAAAAATTTATTCAAAATTGAAGCCTAAAAGTTAAGCCTAGAACTAGAAGGTGGAATCATTGACATATTATGGGCCTTTTAATCATATGTCCTTTTGATGACTTGGTTTATTCTTACAATGGACATAATTAATTTGTATACTTTTGCGTAGAAAAATGCCAAAAGAATAACTATGATGCTACCATGAGTAATATGTTGAAGGGAGGGTTATATTTAAATTGATGTTGAGTTTCACTAAATCATGTTTATGTTTTATGTCTTTAATTGATGATGTTGTAGTTTCATGTAAGTATTGTGATTGTGTTGTAAACTTTTAAATTATCTTTTCATCAAGTATATAGGATTAGTGGCATTCACAAAAATATTTACATTGCACATTTTTCATGTAATGAGAAATTAAGGAATGTTTATGAGACAAGTTTTAATTGTATAAAATTAATAATTGCATATTAATAGGTCTTACAAAACAGACAAGTAAAATTTGGTGCAATAGAATATTTTGAATCACCTTACATTTGTGCACGGACTGAATATAATTCAAATTTTGTTTTGATTTGAACTAAATTAATTTGTTAATCAAAAGATTGATGTGCATTGTGATTAAATTGAAATTACATTAACAATATTGAAAATTCATATTGCCTTCAACCATAAATATCAAATATTGACCTTTGCAATAAAAAATTTAAAGTTTTTTCATAACGATGACATGACATATAAAGTTAGGATTTAAAATAAAAAAACCAATGGGTTATTCACCATTCAAAGCATTTTGTCATGTTTACATATAGTTTTCAATTGAAATCTTATTATCACCATATGCAACTAAATAATTGTGGCTTTAACTCAATATGTGATTGTTCATTCATACATTAATTACCACATCTTTAAAGGATTATATATATATGATACATTCCCTAAGGCTTGCCAAATGGTATTATCAATAGTTCCTCATTATGAAAACAAAATGGAATTTTTTTGAAAATTGGGTGCTTGATTTCCTATATCCTTGTTAGTTGGTCCTAGTAATAAAAATCCCCCTAAACAACAAAAAATTGCCAAGGGAAATCTTTAGAATGCAATGTGACTATGAAAGGGGGATACTGGGGATTACATCATAATGGGAATTTTTAAAACTCTCAAAATTGGGCATTTTTGTTTTAACCCTAGCCTTGAGCTTATGAGCAAAGTTGGGGCAAGGACAAGGAAGCAAGCCAAATTAATTGGAAAAACCAAAATTTGGTGAAATGATGGATTTAACCAAATGAACATGAAATTGTTTGGGAATCAAAGGTAGGCACTCCCAAAATTTGGAAATTGTATTTCAAATTTTAAAGTTGGTAGTCTTGGGGAATCAAATTTTCCAATGAGTTTTGGAGAAGCAAATTTTGTCCAAATCAAATGATTTTTAGCTTATTAAAACTTGGTCTTGAAAATAATAAATAATGATCTAAAAGTCACGTAACTTGGACAAAATTTTAATTAACCAATGAGTTAAAACTTGGTCTTAAGAATAATATTTAATAATAATAAATATTAATTACAAAAGGCATGACTCCCAACCAAAATTTGACAATGCAACATTATATCAATTTCAATGGAATTTAACTTTAAGTCTTGAGAAAGTACAAAACACACGTCAAATTTGAACTTTTTTGACATTGTTCATGTTACACAATATAGTTTGTCAATAAAAAGTGACAAGCACTATTTCATTTTTGGTCCATTTTTAAAAAAAATTATGGTTACATGCATGAAACATTTGTGTTTTCAAAATGTTGTTTTTTAAACATTTGACATTATTATTTGTCATGATCACATACATTTCATCAAAACATGATTTTAAAAATTGCTATGAAAAACTATGTTTAAATAGATACAAGCATGGATGCTATGTAAATTCTAAAATACATGGAATTTTTTTGGTAATTTGAGTGTCCAAGGTCTTGACTAATGTGCTAAATAATTTGGTGCAAAACGTAATCAAATTTATAAACTATTTATATTTGATTTTATTTGAACCATCACAAGGTTGACTTGAAATGAATTTTTTCTAATGCACCCTTTAAGGTTGACAAATGGCATTGATGGCATTCTGCAATTTTATAGTTATGGAACTTAAAGCACACTCCCTAACTTCATTAAGCTGCTAAAACTTTGGGATGATTATGACAAAGCAACATGCTTTACATGCATTTTGCAATCACTTTGATTGGCACAAATAAACAAATAATGTGGTCAATGTAGTTTGGAACCAAAAATTGGGTCATGGACACATCAAAGGCTTAGATGGATTACAAACAATGGGCATCATTGAACTACACATCATCAAATTCCCCATCATACTTTGCAAAGTACATGACTAATAGTTCAATAATGGTTAGTCACATGTGTCCCAAGCAACTCAAATTTGTAGTCAAAATTATAGTTTCAAATCTTATTTTAATTGTTATAGATTTGTGCAATCAAATCCATGCAATTAAAGAACATTAGAAGAAATCCTTTAAAATGCAACCATATTTTACAACTACATTCAACTTATTGTATAACTCATCATTTTTGCAAATTTTCACCCTTGTTCATATTTATAACTTGGGATGCATGCAACTAATGAAAATTAATCTTTCTAAGGGGTGCAAACACACTAAAAGGAGCCAAGGGCACCAAGGTCAAAGTCCTTCCCAAGGACTACATTTGACATGTGGCATTCCCAATTTCCTACTTTCCACATTTTTTATACTCAATTTATAGTTGTGTGCTAAACATGATTTTATTACATCTTGGTCTATATCATTTATATTATGCATCCATGTTTTAAATAATATAAAAATGAATAAATTTTGTTAAATATACATTTTCATAATTCATAATTCATAAGATCAAAAACATGTTTGATACAAATGTGTTTAGAATTGAATTTCATCAATTTCTAATCATCAATAGTAAGATTCTCTTCAATTTTGAGAAGGAATGGTGCACATTTGATAATGAAAAATGATATTTTGAAGAAAAACACTATCCATAGTTATTTTGAACATACAAAATGACTTTTGAAACATCATCCATTTGCATCAAGTTTTGAACATTGAAACTTTGCAAGTAATGGGACTTTAAAAAAAGGAAAAAATGACAACCCAATTTATTATGCTCCCCTTTTGATTTTTCAAAGAGGCAAAAATATAATTTAAAACACTATCCACACACCTTGTGATTCCTTTTACTATGTTTACACCCCAAGGGGATGAATTTAGGTATATTCTACCTAGGTAGCCTACATACATTGTAAGTTATGTAGGTAGGTATTAGGTAAGTCATAATTAGGCTACATACCTATTTATACCTACCTACATATATATATATATTATAATTTATTCAAGCTTAAGTTAAGTTAGGTAGTAAGTAGAATATATAATAGGTTATAGGTAGACAAAGTAGTAGTATCATTATGTGGATATGAAATAATGTTCTTGTATGTGACAGAAGATGTGGGATTTAGTGTTGTAGTGTTTCTTTTTTATAATCAAAGTTTGTCCTATATCCTTTGTTCATAATTTCAATTTTATAAACTATGTAACTAGGTCAAAAAATAAACTATGTATATTAGGCACTAAAAACATTCAAAATGCAAGTGCCATTTGGGATGAGCCAATCAAAAAGGCTTATCATCAATAAAATAAATAAAATCTTACGCACCTACCTGAACTTAACTACCTACCTACCTACATTCATCTCTCCCTTTAAAGGTAGGTATCCCAATTTAGGTTATGCACCCTATGACACATAGCAAGTGACTATTCATTCATGTGGATATGCACATCATGTCTTATGCAATTTGTTTAACACAAGTAATAATCTTTAATCATAGAAATCACTTTCAACTAATAATTAGGCACACTTGTAATTTGCAAATTCTCATTTTTCTTCTAATGAAAAAGAATAAATTTGAATTATTTAACAACATTCTAACCCCTTGTTCAAGATTTTAATCTACATTGTCAAATATTTGAAAACAAAAACAATCATTTGAAAACCAAGCTTGGCAAGAACATTGGTAAGAAGTAGAGTCATAAACTTGGTTTATGAATTCTTCATTTTTGGGGTCACATAGTATTAAAAAAATTCAATAGATTAAGAAAAAATCCTCTTTTATCAACACAACCTTTGAACCCATTACTTGCCAATTTGGTTCCTTTGGATAAATGCATCATACTACACCTTGGTGAAAATAATGTCAAATGGTTGTGTTATTTGAAGGTTGGGGCCAATGTGAATTGATGTGCCCATGAGCTCATCATGTGAAAGGAATGTTATGTGGACAAGAAATATTTTTTCATTGCATGCTTGTCCCATAATTGACCATCATGGTTAGTCATGTACTAAACATCCACATGCATCTACCTACCTAGAAGTGATGAGGTGCCTTGCCTATTTACATAATAGTCACCTACATTCCTTACACCTACATACCTCTACTACTTAAGACTAAGCCACACCCAATGTTAGGACCTATTGTTTATTAGTTACTTAACTTCAATTGCTTGTTTTGTGGCATCTTTTACCAATGTTGGCATAACATCATGTCTAAACACTATTCATTTAACATTGAGGTTGTCCACACTAGATTACATAATGATAGTCCTTTGCATTGCCATTATGAAAACTCACATCAAGTCCTAACTTGATAAGGGTTCATCTTTTATGGTACACATTCTCTCCATCTTCTTGGTTCCTTTGTTTGTAAACATCATACTTGTTGCTTGGTCTTGTGTTGATGTTGTCTCCATGGTAGATGAGCATGAGAGTTTAGAATAACGTTTGGAGCATTGGTTGAAGCTTGGTGAAAGTCACGTATGTTGTTGATGTGCTACATTTCAATCACCAAAGTAAAACCAAATTAGAAAGAAAATGAAAGAATTGAACACAACTAACTAACACGAAATGCTTCACTGAAGACCAAAAAATTCTAAACACGGTGTTGGATGGGTATTTGAATTTGTTAATAACCGCTGGTTTAGGGTTTAGCCCTAAACCCTAACCCTAAATTCCAAAACAAAGCACTGCCGGTTTTGCATGTTCCAAAAGCCTCAAAGAACAAGCAGGCATTAATTTGGTGGTTCGGGCGAAAGACCCAAACAGCTCTCATGTCTTAGTAATGCGCCATGTCCCACATGCAAATAAGATGTGCTACTAATGGCGTGACACAAGTGGGATATAGCACATGGCCACACTCTTTTGAACCTTCTTGTTTAGGAATGAAAGTCTGTGTGCAGCCACGTGAGAACCGGCTCCTTTTTTGGGTAAGTATGGCAGCATTTTTCGCCTACTGAGCTTGGCCCCTCAAGATGGGTAAGTGCAACACTACTAACAAAGAGAAACTCAACCCCATGTCCACATGTCATTACAAAACTCAATCCCCAACTAGGTCTCTTCTTGCATCATCCCTAAAAACTCTAAACCCTAACAATTTTGTGATTAGAACAACAAAAATCAATTGTGTCCTTCCAAACACTAAATAGTATTCTCTCTACATATGAGGGTTCTTCTCAATTGAATCCAACTATTTTGTATGCTTTCCAAATGCTCTCCACAATATATTTACCTATGCATTATTAACTCATGGATCACTCTTCACAAATGAACTTTCTATCTGACCCCCCTTCCCTCACTCCTTCTATGTCTCTCTTGGTGGTGTTGATGCTCAAAATTACATTTTCAAATTGTGAAATGGTTGTTGACACAATTTAGATCATTTCCTTGCTTTTCATGTTGAAATAGGTCACATTTTCCTTGTGACACTCAGTGATATGTGTCACAAGATTCCACTTGGGATGTATTGTGGATGCAGGAAGAAGATGTTAGTTGGTGAGCTCCATTTTGTAACTGATATAATTTCCTTTTGATCACTACTTGCAACATGGGATTTACCTTTGTTCGCTATCCCATCATCCCAAATACATGCCACATCTTGTACAAATCTTGCTTGGAATCTTGCATTCTCATACTGGATTCAATACCAAGCAAGAAAGCCATTGCCCCAAATTGTATCTTCTATGTACTCAAAAGTCTTACCACCTTTGTAGATTTGATATGGCCGGCCAAACCCATTTGTAGGGATTCCACTCAAGATTGCTCACAAGTTCAAGATTGTTCACAAGTTCTTTGTAGAACCAAGTTTCAACTTGATCTTTAATCGTGGCTAATTATGTATGTGAACAAGATTTGTCCTCTTTGTCCCTGCATGCAATAAGTATGATTCTTGTTATACATAAACCGTAGACAAATATTCTTCCCAACAACAAACAGGATCAATGTAAAAATATATACATATATGTATATAGCTGAACATAGTTGCAGATTCCAAGTTCAACAACATGACGATTCAGTTTCAGCACTGTCAGAAAATTGTGTAGCAAACAAAGCCAAGAATACTGGGGATGTAAGCAAATGTGACCCAAAAAGAAAGGTGCTACAAATTTGATATGTAGTTTCAAATCATCAAACTACATATCATTAAACCTTCCCAGAATTCATCAACAAAAGTTTTTGAGACAAACTAAATGGATTTGTTCAAACGTACAACAATACTATGCTGAGTTTTATATGAACTGGAGCACGAACTCACAGAACTTACAAAGAATAGTACTCATAGCTTCTAACACAAAGATACTAAAACTTTAGATGAATCAATACATAACCCACATAATAAATTTCAATAGTCATAAGCTGTAGCTTTGTTGCCCCATTTTCTTGTAAGCCAAAAATTGCAGGTTTGCAATTCAGAAATCAAAATAATTTCCATAAAATGCATTCTATTATTCCAGAAAGAATGCAATTTACTGAACAAAACAGGAATAACAAGCAGCTGTAGAAAATCTTCCTATCCTTTTTGTGTGTGTGTTTTTAGACTCTGATTTACACGCAAAAATTAGAAATCCACAACCTTCTGAAAACAACACCCCAGGCATCCTTCAGGTACATACTCATATACATAGAGATTACCAACCAAGGCATTCAAACAGTTCAAAAGCAGAACTCCAGAAAGAAACACACAAGTTCAATAACATATAGTCCACATGTATCCCAATGGCATACAGCTTCTCTAACAAGCTGTCGATTTTGTTTTTGAATTTTCCAACAAAGAACACAAAACCAGATCACTTGTTGGTATAGGATTTCGGCAGGCGATTTTCAAACTCACAATATTTCCGACCCAAGCTCTTTCAAGCTCCTCCGTGAAGTCACAAAATAACAACAAAATGCCAGCTCTCGCCTGCTCTTCTTCTTCTTCTTCTTCTTCTTCACCCCTCTAGCTGCTCCAGTCTTGCAAACCCTAAAATCAGAGACGGAGTTTTTTCTTTTAGATTTGGTTTTTTCGAACTCCCTTTTTTCTTGTTGGTTTCTCCAAACCCTAAGCGAAGTTTCATCCCTTTTTGAATGAAAATTTCCATCCTTTCAATTTCTTCATCCCATTCTTGTTCCTCCTTAGCTACATGTTTTTTGAACTTCTGCTCTGCACTCCGTCTGTCAACTGTCAGTATGTGACTCTGCACATTAAAATTGGATGAAGAAAAGTCAACAGATGCCGGTTTGGCTCAGGAAAATGGTTTTTCTCCCGCATATGTGCTCAGTTTGCTGAGAGACTGGTAAAAAGCGCAGCAAAGTTGTGCACCTGCTAGAGAAGAGTGTAATAAATATGATCTCACTGCTGCTCCCTGTTTTCGATTGGCCAATCATAATGATTGGTCCAGGCGGTTTGCTGTTAGTAGCTCCCACCTATTTGGAGTCCCCGTTTCAGGCTTTATGGGTGGGATTGCAGAAAAGCAAATAACTAAACTTGGATGTGAGAAATATTTTTGCAGGGTCACATACTGAGCACAAGCGGGGATGCTCTTAGGGGTTTCTTCCACTCCGAATCATCCCTAACCAGAATCTCAACCCTCTGATTGGCTATCAGGTCTAGAGTTACAACCTATTATAGCCTTTTGACCTTGGTTTCATAAGCAACTTAATAGTTAGGACATGGTATGTCAGAGCCTCAGTTCTCGTTGGCCGAGTGATTTCATAGCCCAGATTTCTCACCTAGATGAAATGTCATACGAGCTATTGATCTGCGTGGATGAAAAGTGGGCAACTCAATTCTCATTAAGGATGGTTATATACGTCAGGTAACTAAGGAGAGGATGCTAGTAGTTATTGCAAATAGTCTCAGTACATTTGGGCCTTGTCGATTGTGTGACATGACATTTACAATCCTTCATCAAACTTTGTGGGGAGGGGGGGGTGCTTGTCAATTTGTGCCTTGCATGGTTCATGCGTTGAATTGTGTTGATTCATGTTTTGAGCAGAACAAAAAGTTTAAAATGTTCGTTATATAAGCTCTTAATGGAATTCAATCAAACACATCATCACAGGAAAGTAAGCTCTAGTTATTATGGCTAGCTTACTTGGTGTTGCAATTTGTGTCTTGCATGGTTCATGTGTTGAATTGTGTTGATTCATGTTTTGAGCAGAACAAAAAGTTTAACATATTCATTCTATAAACTCTTAATGGAATTCAATCAAACACATCATCACAAGAAAGTAAGCTCTAGTTATTATGGCTAGCTTACTTGGTTGGTGTTGCTTTAGTACTAACACGTGCTGAACATTCATCTGAAATGTAGGGACCGACTGAACTTCTGTCTGTCGTGAATCGATCCCCAAAGCCAACTAACCAAATTTGGCTGCCTGCTCTGCTCTGTGTGCGCTGCAATGTTCTTTTTAAGCGTCGAAATGTTTTCCTTGTTTTTTGTTTTGTTTTTTTTTTTTAAAACTTGATATTTTCCGGCCATGAGTCACTAAGATCCACTGTGCACTTTTGGCACTGTTGTTCATCCATCGTCTGGCAGCCACAATTGTCTTATCCACTTTCTTTTGTCTTACCGAACATGAATTGTGTCCAATCGAACAATAAGCCTCTCACGTCGTTTTGGACCAAAGAGCCTGCCCCCGTCTCGGTCTCACTCCCCCCCCCCCCCCCCCCCCCCCCCCCCCCCCCCCCCTCCCCCCCCCCCCCCCCCCACTCC
>Ga0116227_10003834_pt1 | contig 33058 bp, 33 predicted proteins | sample S1TSphgellanicum_FD_89693 | JGI IMG/M metagenome (GOLD analysis project Ga0116227, IMG submission 89693) | Host-associated microbial communities from peat moss isolated from Minnesota, USA - S1T2_Fb - Sphagnum magellanicum MG | ecosystem: Host-associated > Plants > Peat moss > Unclassified... | reverse complement strand
TTTTTGTGGGTTTTTTTTTTTTTTTTTTTTTTTTTTTTTTTTTTTTTTTTTTTTGGGTGCAAGTTTACCATGACAACAGAATATAGTCTTGACCTGTATCCGTGGTGCACGGCAGCTGAGACACTCGTAGATAAGGCCATGGAGCTCGATCATTTTGGAGGTACATTTGGAGGCAACCGGAAGGCCACACCCTTTATGTGCCTTACACTGAAGATGCTCCAGATCCAACCTGAGAAGGAGATTGTTGTCGAGTTCATCAAGAACGAGGATTACAAGTGGGTGGCCATCTCCTGCAGAGCTTCTTTTCTTCTAGGGTTTTTTTAGGTTTTCCCAAACCATCCAGGGTCTGCTGATGACAATGATGAGTCATGAGTTTTTTTTTTAGGGAGGTCCTTCTGTTCAACCATTTATGCTATAGTGTAAATGGAATGAAACTTGAAGGTGCACACATGTCCCACATTTCTGTTTCTTCATTTCAGTTCTTGCCTTCTTGTTGGTCCTTCTTCCCAGTTTTGAATGTACTTATTGGGAATTCTTTCTTTGACCTCAAGGAAATTGTAAGACCTTGTTCTGGCTTTCTTAATTGTCAGTATGGAGATTCCTCAATTCTCACGAGGGTTAGGGTATGCACTTTTGATCAGTCTTCATTTATGCAATTGCCCAAGAAGAGCCATTACCCATTGGGTGAAGTTTATCTCTGGTTGGGCATGGAGACAGATATGTGAGAATACTTGGGGCATTTTACTTGAGGCTTGTTGGGAAGCCAACTGATGTGTATCAATACTTGGAGCCCCTTTATAATGATTATCGTAAGCTGCGTCGGAAACTGGCTGATGGTGGTCAGTACATGTCCTTCCAAACTTGGTTTGTTGGAACTCTAGAAAGTGGCATTGATGTGGTCTATTAGCATCATTGCAAGGCTAGCTTTGGTTAGTGGGTTAGTAGTGACTTCCATTATTTTTCTCTATTGCTAGCATATATCAGGTCAAAGTCATTGATTATATAAGGATTGAATTTCCCATTGCAAGCTTGAGGTTAAAATGAGCCCTGGATACATTGGTGGTGGAGCAGGATATACACTGAGCCATGTGGATGAGATGATTGATGAACTATTGACTACAGACTACAGTTGTGACATTGCCTTGCCTCGTGTGCCTAAGCGGTGAGTTACCGGTTTTTTAATCTTCATAGCATCAAACTCTTCTGAGAGTAATTGAGGGGAGCCAATAAGATTTCTTTAGTAGCTTTGTGATGTGTAGAAGATAGCAACTATATATGGATCTGTGTATATCCTGCTCTTAGACAAAACAGGCAACTTTTCACAGATGTCTGGAGGAAATTTTACTTGCATTATTCTTGTTCTGTGCAAGGGATCTGCCAGTTCATGTGATGCTTGAGAAACTGCATCACATGCAGTTGCATATACTGCAGGAGGGACTGAACTGATGGATCTGTCATGTATCAGGTGGACTCTGGAGGCTGCAGGTCAGCTGGAGCCCCGACGGAGTGCTTTAGAGGATGAGGAAGAGGAGGAGGAGGAGAAAGAAGAGGAAGAGGCTGCTGTCAATGACCTGGAGGCCATGGACGTTGACAAAGTACACTTTCTCCTTTCCCTATGTTTCTCTAAAGAAAGATACAGAATGAATTGATAAGAGTGTTCTGGGTGATTATGCACCTCCTGCAAGTTTTTTGCAGAGCCAGAAAGTGATGAGCAGAGCAGTTTCCATTAACTTAGTGGAAATTTGAAGTTTGTGGTCTTTTTCCAACTTGTAGGTTGGTTTAAATCTCACCAGACCTTGTGGTGTACTTCATGTGTTTATCCCAAACAGGGGTAAGAGGGTCTACATTAAGTCCCGCTTGGAAGCTCTCTGGGGCTGTTGTGGTGGATGAATGACTTTTCAAGTTGATAATATTGAGGTTGTCTGTTGGGGTGTAGGATCGTAGGAGAAGTAGGAGCCCGATTAAGGAAAGGGATCGGGAAAAGGAAAGAGACAGAGATCGACATCGAGATTATAGGTTTGTCCACCTTTCCTGTTCATTTATTGCTGTCAGGTTGGTGAAATGTGTGGAAGCATCTTGTGTACTTTATAAGGTGGCCTGCTCTTCTCTGGCTATATTTCATGTAGCTTGAAACATTAGCAGTCAAGTGGGCCCTGTGCAGCTCTCTTTCACTAGAGAGATACTGCATGGGACCATGCCACTATCATAAGCTTCCTATATCAAGGAGGGTAGATGCCTTCTAGCAACTCTGCCAGGTTTCTCTGTGTTGGCAGTGCACAGTTGAGAAGTATGATGAGCTGCACATTTCCTCCTTGACTTGGTTGGTCCTCCTGGAGAACCAGACTATGGTAGGGGATTTAGACACACAAGAATTAACCACATTGAATCTGTTAAGGATGTGATTGGAAGAACCTTTGTACCTTGAAAGTTGAAATGCTATTGAGAAGGAGCACACCCCTTAAGACAGCAATCTTTATCACCTTGTTTTCAATTCTTGTGCAGAGATAGAGACCGTGATAGAGATCGTGAGTATGATCGAGGACGAGATCGTGACCGTGACCGGGACTACTATCGTGACCGTGACCGCGATAAGGATCGAGACTTGTACAGGGAAAGAGATCGTGATAGGGACAGGGATTATCACCGTCGTGATCGTGATCATGGTCGTGATCGGGAGAGAGACAGACATGGGGATCGGGATAGGCGAAGAGGTCGTTCTCGTAGCCGAAGTTGGGAACGGCGTGATCGGGAACGAGATCGTGACCAGCGTTCTCGTTCACCTTCTGCTGATCGCAAGAGAAGGTAATTCCTAAAGTTTGGCATTTTCTATTTTTTTCTCTTTGTGAATTGGAGAGCTTTTCAGACCAAGGCATGATTCCATGCTTTCTTGACAGCATTTGATAGGAACTTTGTTTGTCCTGTGAGTTTGTGGACAGTCCATGGTGAAATGGAAGGCTCTTGACAGTGAGCTGTCACATATTACTGGACTTCTGGGGCTAGCAAAATGGAGCTCATTTTGCAGGCCCAAAATCTGCAAGTCAGTTATTGACCACCTGTTCAGTGTCAAGGCTGGTCTTTGTACTCAGACACTGCTGTGCTTTTTTATGCAGCTCTACACGACGGGGACGGCAGGAGGATGATGACCTATTGGAGGATGGTGAGCATCGCTCAGGACATGGAGAGCCAGGGGGAAAGAGGAAGAAAAAGGAAAAGAAGGAAAAGAAAGAAAAAGAGCAGGTAACTGATGGCACTGACAACCCTGACCCTGAAATTGCAGAAGCAAATCGGTTACGAGCTGCTTTGGGTCTGAAGCCACTGCGGCCTTAATCTTACATGCAAATGGACTTTGCCATGAGGCTTTGGATTACAAGGATTGAACACCTAAATGCCAACTGTACGGCAAGTTGAATTTCTGGTACAATTTCTAGGTTTTCTTATCCAAAGTCATTTTGACAGAAGGAATTAGCTTTATCCTTCTTGGTTGAAAACCATGAACTAGAAGGTGAATGGTTGTTTCAGGCCAGAAGATCAAAGATACTTTACCAAGGTGAGCGCATGGTGTGACTCAAAGTTAGTGCATTTGCTATTATGGGTTGGTGTCTTATGTACCCTCCCCTCAACTACTAATGGGCATGGTTTCCTACAGGCCTGTTTGTAGAAGAGTAGCTTAAAAATTGCCTAGGATGTTTGATTTTTGCCTTTGATGGGATGTTATGGTAGGTTGATGCTGTACATGCTGCAGTTGATGGTCTCTGAACATGTGTATTACCAACACTGTTGTTCAAACCAGTGCTCAATTCAATCTTGTGGTTTGGTTTGGTTTCCTCTTTTCTTTTTGATGGGTTCTCCTCTTTTTGATGGTTGCTAATGGTTGCTGGTTACTTGGTTAGATCTGAAATATTTGTTCCTGAGTACCGTTGTCATCTCTCAATTCTTTACAGGTTGACCAAAATCTTAAAGTATTGAGAATTTCTCAGTACTTCCAAATGTCTGTATATAATGTTTCTTGCCTTTGTATTGATTAGCCTACATAAAAGCTTAGGTAGAGACTACTCAGAGACAACATCATCACCACCACTTTCTACCCTATCATTTACCCATTGATGGACTAGTGCTTTGGCTCAAGGTTTTAAAACCCTAAACCTGGAAATCATGAATCACATAGTTTGTAGTTAAGTGAAGATGAAGAAGCAAAACAACTAGATCTTGCATTGAATCAGAAGCCTTATGAGGACCAAGACTGAGTCTCTCCAAACATAAGAGATGGCTTAGGGTTGCAATACTCAAAGATGATGATGACCAAAAGGATTCCCTCCAAATATTAGAAGTCTTCACTATCATCATAAAACCCTAAAACAAGAAATTGAAGTAAAATTTGAGAGGAAGCATGATGATGATGACCAAAACCAATTCCCTCTAAACATTAGAAGCGTTCACTATCATAATTAAACCTTACAACAAAAAAGTGACGCAAATTGTGAGAGGAATACTGTATACTATGTAGTAGCCTAGCAGGTGCTGAATGTTTAACTACATTTTCTTCTAGGATTCCAGCATAACCATTAAGAACTTAAGATGTCCTCCAAAAGTGCACATTAAAAAAACTTCATACCCAATTGCTACTTTGTTAGAATTTAGACATAAAATTTAAATTCAGTGCAAAATTTTCCCAAGTTCCATATCATGGTTCCCTTTTTAAAGTCAGGTCACCAAAAATAAATAAATAATTAATTAATTAAAAAGTCAACCAGTGTAATTAATTTCACTCAATTAATTAATTTACTAATTAGCTCCACCAAATGCAATTACAATTATTTGATTAAATTTTTTGCACCAATTTTGTTGTATTGATCTAATTAACGATTCGTCAATGAATTAGTGGACCAATGTGATTTAATGCTAATTTAATTTCAGTTTAGGAGGGATAAGTTATCTCGCAGGCAATCGCGGCATCTAATTTAGTCTTTGAATTGCTTTTTAGAAAGTTCTAGAAATTGGCGATCGGACGGAGGGACGGACTGCCCGGCAAACCCAAACAAACAAGCGGACGTTCTCCGGCAAGTCAGTCCAGAAGGTTCTAGCGACACCGATTTTGCAGCGACGTTTTGGGAAGGGGGGCTCAAAAATCCCTTTGGAGGTGGGTCTGGAACGTTCATGCCGTTCGTGGAATCGTCTTCCTCTGTATGTGTGTGTCCCTCCTGTCTGTAACGCTGTCTGTCTCTCCTCCTGTGTACCTGCCTACAAGGGATTGTTGCTCCGCGCGCTTCCTCGCTCTATCTCAACGCTCTTTCGGATCTTTGTCTTCTGTTGTTGTTTGCGCTACAGTTACAGTTGCTGCCGTTGCGGTGTTTTTCTTGGAATTTTTTTCTTTCTGATTCGGTAGTGTTTGTTTGTTTGTCTGTCTGGGCTGCTGTTTCTTTTTTCCTTGTTTCTATAACGGTCCTGTGAGTGAGTCAGGCGGGTTTGTTTTTGGCTTAGAAGTAAGTAGTCATGGCGGACGACTTCGACCTCCCTGATGCTGATGATATCGGTGACATGGATACCGACAACGACTTTGATGCCTCTTCCCCTGCACCTGCGAAGGAAGGTGAAGTGCAGGAACTTGTGAAAGGAGGAGGAGTGCAGAAGGTGCTTGTTAAAGCTGGACAAGGCTGGGAGACTCCTGAGAAAGGGGATGAGGTTAAAGGTACGTTTATCGTGGAATTTTGGCCCTCTTGATCCCATTATGATAGATTAAACCCGATCCTGTCGTTGCAATAGAAAGCTCTCATTCGATTTGCTTCTTGTTATTTGCCAAGAGTTTTTCTTTTTTTGGCATTTCAAATGCGGTCTGACCGACTTCTGTCTTGTATGTGTGTTTCTTGGTTGCAAGAGATTTGCATGTTTCTTGAGAGATTTTTTATTCTAATTTGATGAAGCTTTTATACAATGTACCGGAGGACAAATGGAAGTCTGATGTGTTTTTGTCTCTTAATACATTTCTCCCTATTTTCTTATTGCAGTGCACTACACCGGAACTCTTTTGGATGGAACCAAGTTTGACTCAAGCAGGGACCGAGGAGACCCTTTCACATTCAAACTGGGACAAGGTATATATTTTTTGGGGCTGTGCCTTGGTGTTGTTCCTGGGTGTAGTGGTAGAACATTGGCTGCTGGCATTGCCTGTTTGGTGTTGGTAGTAGTATAAATTGTTCCAGAGTAAAAATTGGTCTTGATCCACTGCTGTTGTCCTGTTTTGAGGGGAGCAGGGAAAGTTATCAAGGGATGGGATGTGGGAGTTGCTACGATGAAGAAGGGTGAACAAGCAGTTTTTACCATTGCCCCTGATCATGCATATGGAGAAGCTGGCTCACCTCCTACAATCCCAGCCAATGCTACTCTGAAGTTTGATGTGGAGCTCATTTCATGGGCCAGTGTCAAAGATATCTGTAAAGATGGTGGGATCATCAAGAAGCAACTTGTTGAGGGTACAAAGTGGGAGAAGCCAAAGGATGCAGATGAAGTGACAGGTTGATCTCTTCCTGATGGTGAAGTTTCTTGATGGTGATTTTTTAAAAATAATTCCTTGTTTGGGTCAAGATCTTGGACTTGGACATTGAATTTTGTGGTGGTACATTTGCAGTCAGGTACGAAGTGAAGCTGGACGATGGAACTGTGGTGGCAAAGACGCCCGAAAATGGTGTGGAGTTTTATGTGAAAGATGGTATGTCAAGATGTTTATTAAATGTGAGAGTGAATGACCTATGATTGAATTACTGTTGTAGAATTACTATTCTCGAGCTCAGGTGAATGATGAGGTCTGTATTTCTGGGTTGTATGCATGCTTCAAGGGTGGTGAAAAGGCCTTTGGTAAATGTCTAATTTTGAGTTCAATGGGGTTGGAAAATATAGGGCATGCCTTTTTGCTGTTGGAGACTGTCTTGGCTCATCGAGTTTTAAGGATAGACAGGTTTGTAATTTTGTCGCAGCTAACCAATGGTGAGGTTCTGGGTTGGATGTGAGAATTTTGAGCAGGTTATTTCTGCCCAGCCATCAGCACAACTGTGAAGACTATGATGAAAGGAGAGAAAGCTCTCTTGACTGTGAGGCCTCAGTGTAAGTTCCAATAAGTGATTTGATATTCTCTGTGTCCATGATGTATGCTGGTATACACGTTTTTTATTCATTTTTTCACTGCTGCTGACAAGTCTAAATCATAGTATTTCCCTTATGTCCTATAGTTTTGGTAAGTTGTGGAAATCCACTATTCCCTCAAAATATTTGGGATTTTAGTAAAGCTTTTGGTAGGATCCTTAAGCCCCACTGTTTCAATGTTTAGTTGGTTTGAAGGATAGCCTGAACTTTCTATGTCCTTGGTTAAGAGTAAGGAGGAGTTAATGTGTGTAGAGTCTTTCCATGGCTTCAAAATAGCAGGAGCTTCAGGTTTCTCTTCCCTGGCCTTTCTGATAGATAACTATTTTACCCTGTTTGTCCAGTTTAAGTTGGTGAGGTAATTTGTGATGTTGACCTCTGCCCCCTTTCGGGTTTTGACAAGTCAGTGTCAATGATATGGAATTTGCTCATTGCTGTTAAGAATTATGTTGAACATCACTGAACATGTATGTGTATGACTGTTATTATTGACCAACCGCTACTCTTTTTAGTTTTCTAACATTGGAGTCTTTTCTATTTCCTGTTTGCTGATATGTCCTTGAATCTGAAATCACTACATAATTCTGTAATCTGGCCACCCCTTGACTCTATCCATGGTGACTGGAAACATGGAGAACTTAACTAATTGTGATACTTGATGTACTGAGAGACTAGGAATCTTGCCAACTCATTGGATTGTTGATTTTGCAGATGGGTTTGGTGCAAAGGGTAGGGTGGCCTCTGAGACAGTGGCTGCTGTGCCACCAAATGCTGATCTGAAAATTGAGCTTGAACTGGTATCATGGAAAACAGTGGAAGAAATTACAGATGATAAGAAGGTGACAAAGAAGATTCTGACGGCTGGAACTGGTTATGAGAAACCTAATGATGGAGCAGTAGTCAAAGGTGAATTTTCATGTCAGCTGAAATCTTTCTTTTTATTGTGATGTTGGTTGGGATTTAAAGCCATGTATCTGATGGTGATGGTGAGGTTGACAACGTGGCCATTGACAAACTTGGGTGCAGTGAAGTATGTGGCGAAGCTGCAAGATGGGACCATATTTGAGCAAAAAGGCCAAGATGGAGAATTATTTGAGTTCTTGGTAGACGAAGGTAGGTTGGTGTCCTTGTTCTTTTCAATGGTTTACTATCATTTAATGGGATTTCAACTTCAAGAGAGAAGTGAATCACTGACCCTCCAAGTATTGTGCAGAACAAGTAATTGCTGGTCTGGATAAGGCTGTGGCTACAATGAAGAAAGGAGAGTTAGCGTCAGTCACAGTGGCCCCTGAGTATGGGTTTGGAGGGGAGCCAACTCCCAGGGATCTGGCTCTAGTGCCAGCAAGTTCTACACTTATTTATGAAATTGAGATGGTGGACTTCATCAAGGTAATTTCAACAGGTCTTTCATCCATCTGTTGTGCAGGATGAACATAGTATGTTGATTTTTGTGTCATGAAAGGCAGTTTTTGTGAGTGGGTTTTAACATTGTTAAGAGTTCATTGGCATTTTGATTTTGGAGCAGGAAAAGGAATCCTGGGATATGGACACGCCCACAAAAATTGAAGCTGCTGGGAAGAAAAAGGAAGAAGGAAATGCATTGTTCAAAGTTGGGAAATATGCTCGCGCAGCCAAAAAGTATGAGAAGGTAGTGTGAATTAGTGCTACCCTTCTGAGTCAAATGGTCAATGGACTTCCTTAAATTCAGCACAGTTTTCTCTGCTCACTGTGCTTCTGTGTGGAGCAGGCTTTCAAGTTTGTAGAGTATGACAGTGGATTTGATGATGCACAAAAGAAGCAAGGCAAATCACTCAAAGTTACTTGCAATCTTAACAATGCTGCATGCAAGCTCAAGCTGAAAGACTACAAGGAGGCTATCAAATTGACCACCAAGGTTGGTTTTCTTGACACCAGTTAAAGCTGTCAAGCAGTGTGACAATATCCACATGTTGCACCTTTGATATGGGTGACTATTATAGTAATTGGATGGGCGTACTACATGACTGAAACTGGAATGATGTTTATGGGCAGGTGTTGGAGCTTGAATCACTGAATGTAAAGGCATTGTTTAGGAGAGCACAAGCATACATCGAGACATTGGATCTTGATCTTGCTGAGGTGGATATCAAAAAAGCTCTTGAGATAGACCCTCAAAACCGGGAGGTGCGGTTGGAGTACAAAGTTCTAAAACAGAAGCAGGTGGAGCAAAACAAAAAGGAAGCCAAATTGTATGGAAATATGTTTTCACGACTGAACAAATTGGAAGCTACAGAGCAGGTGTGTTTTAACTTTCAGTAGAAAAACTTCAGAAACTTTGGAAATTTTTTTCCACTAGCCAGTTACTCTCTGAGTACTTTTTCTTTTCATGATAGATGTGTATTAAAAGGCAGGAAATTTTTTTACATGGAACTCTTTTGATTTGTAATCTGCCTAGAAAGTTGTCTATTGTATTTTACTAATGAAATCTCTGTTACTGAATGTCAGAAATCACAAGCTGCACAGTGAGTTCCAGCAGAAAATGAAGATATTTGCAGAGATAGGAGCTGCTCCAAATCTATGAGGCTGTAGCAAGTATTCTGCAAGATGGTGGTTTTCAGTTTTCTGCAATCGGAAGCCAGTTGCTGAACTTTTGAGGGCATACTGAGGTGTGGTACCGGACTTCAGTACTTGAAGATCAGTTTCGCATGTTTTTGCAGTTTTTAGTATATCAAAGTATTTTTGAAGCTGACAGTGGCATGAAGATAGTATGGAAAATTAAGCAACCTCTGAATACGCTTGTGGAGTGGAGTTAAGTGGAGCATATGCTGAACCTGTGACACTGTGGATGGATTTTTCCAGTTGTTTATGAATATAATGACTGTTTAATCATCTGCATAAATGCTGCAAACCTAATGCTGAATCCCAATGTACCTGAGAACACTTATGTGTGTTTGGCTTGTTTCAAATACTCAAAATGAAGCTTGTGGGATTTATCTCACTTTGTAACAAATTGCCAAATAAATTGCATACTGAACTTGGAAATTGTAAGAAAATTTCAAAATGCATCAACTTAAAAATGGAAAAAGTCTGCCAGATAATAATGCAAGTTTGCTTGTTACTTGATCCATATGTGACCATTGACTTGATTTGAACAAAGTATGCTTGCTTTTTTGAAATCTGCCAAGATATCCATGTATGCATCAAATAAGATAAAACTATCATAACAACCAAAATGTCAAACTTCAGTCACCTTGAATGTCAAGATGTTCTACATGGTTTCACAATTCAAAGCAAATGCTCTTGTGAAATTTATCTTAACCAAGTTACACACTAAATTAAGTTAGGAGCTACATTAAAGTTTTGACCTTAGTAGATTTGCCTTTACAGCACCCAATATGAAAGGCTGGTAGTTAGAAGAGTTCCATGATGTTTTGCAAATTGTGGACTTCAATTTAAAGACCAAAACAACATCAGGATCAAATTCCCAATTGAAAAAAGCACACAATGACTCTTGAACATCTTTCCATCTTGTGTAAGTAGATTGCTTCTGATTCTATTGAAAATCAAATGACAAAGTCCAATCCCATGGCATAATAATTGTAGGCCATATATTCTACATCTAATCTATCACTATGCAAAGCAATGTGAAATATGCACACAAGTGGAGGAGTTAAAATAAACATCCATCTATGAATTTAAAATATAGATTGATATCATGAAGCTATGAATAGGTGGAGATATGTCCAATAGACATGCCTATATATATTTGAAGTTCCAAGGATCACCAAAGCTCTTGCAACCAACAAAGAACACTTCGAATTATTGGTTGTCTACAATCAATTGTGCCTTTCCTTTTCATCTTCATATTTTTGTCTTCCACAAGAAATTTTCTAATCAGAACGAGTGTGAATTATCTATACATGAACATGCTTGCCATCTTCAAGTGGTCTTCGTAAACTGACATAGATGCTAATCATCTGAACAAAATTTTACTGAATTTTCATCTATAAATTTTAGCCATGAACCAATGATTGAGTTGATTAGTTATCATATGAAATAATTTATGGGATTCGTAATGACTTTTATTGCAAATGTTCCATGGTTCCATGAACTATGATGAAGTCAACAAATCTCAAATGTGAGGTAGATTGCAATTGGTTGTAAAACTATCATGTGGAAAACAATGGAATCCAAATGTAATAAGACAAACAACAATTGAACAATAGTTCAACTATAGTAAAATATTGGTTGCAATATTAGTAGAATACTACCATGGATTGAGACCATTATTGTAACGTTATGGTTTTATCGGGTTTTTTCATGTCAAAATGCATAATGATGAAAACAAAATCCCACCTTGGCCTAAAGCAATATAAAAAAATAGTGAAATTTGTAAACAAGGGAAATAGAAAGTTGCCTATGATGTCAAATAATCAATAGGACCAAATCCCACTTAAGGAGGGAAAGTATTATCATAAGCAATGCCACCAAAGGTTTCATCCAACTTCAATCGATCCACTTGTGCCATGTATGATGCAATGCAAGAATTTTGTCAATAGCCATTTGCTTGCATTATGGCCCAGAACTGCCATTGTGTGTAAATCCAAAGCAGGAGCCCAAGGCTAATATGAACCAATCAGCAGGTTTAAATTTTGATAGGGCATGGCCCAAGGGCACTCTGTTGAGCAATGTGCAATCAATCCACTTTGCCACCTCCCAATAGTTACAGCCAGCACCATATGTTGCAGCATTATTCAGTTACACCCCACTTTTCTCCTAGGCAAAGAGGAAACTTTAAAACTTATTCTTAGAGTTTTGAAAGAAGTTTCACAAATTGAAAAAACAACTGTCAAACTTGTTTTCAAAATAATTAATTGTTCAGACAAAAAAAAGTTGATTATCAATAGCAGGTATGGCAGGTATGTCTTTAACATTGAGTTTGGGTTGTTATCAGTTGCGGGTACCATAGACTCCAAAGACTAACTGCAAAACCAGCCACCGACAAGATGCGAATTGACAAATACAACAACCCAATTGGATGTGAAGCCAACAAAAGACACAAAAACCACAAGCCACAGGACCTGGCAAGTATAGTGGTAAGTAATGCACATCTTCAGTATTTTCAATACCTCAAAACAAGTTTTTCAAAGAAGTTGAGAAATCAGGTATCCTCCAAACACCGGACTGAAGGAATGTGCTGAATGGAACATTGAGATAATAATCCTCAAAGCTGCATCACTTAGAACATGTAGCATTCATTCCATAATTCAATCAGTTCTCCAAGATACAAACGGACCTTCAACAAAAAAAAATTTCTAGCATTATCATAGGCAAGACAAACTGATTTTACATTTCAACAACTAAAATAGAATTCAATATAAGGTTTCCATCTCTGAAATAGTAAACTGGGCAAAAGCATTTAATACAAACTAGGTCATCTGTGAGGCAGTATCAATTTTCACATATTTCTCAATTTGTTCCAAAATGTGTTTGGAATGCACATCACTCTGATTTGCAGCTTTGAACAAAGAAGACCCTTGTGAGATTTTATTGCTAGCCCGGTTTCTAAGTTTCAGAGCATGGGATATCTCTTCTACATCCATTGCTTATAAATGTATACATCTGTAGATGTTTCTGTCTATCTCTATCCAACACTTCCCTCAAGCTTCAAGCTCATCAACTGGTTGACCTCAGCAACAAAATCAAGAGGGAGCTCCTTGAAAACATCCTTAGAGAGCCCACCTATCATGGCTGCTACCACCTTTTCAGCATCAATGCCCCTTTGATGAAATAGAAAAGTTGATCCTCCCCTATCTTTGATGTACTGGCTTCATGCTCTACTTGGGTTGTTGGATCCTTAACGTGGTTTAGTCAGATGCATGATGTAAGTATCAAAAAATAATCCCATCTCAGCAAGCACAACAACCAAGTGAGCTCAATTCTAGTATTCGAAACCCACAGTTGACCCTGATTCTGTCAATATTTCCATCCAATCATGAAGCAGTAAGAGGGAACTCAATGTAAGTCTAAACTCAGATACATTCACAAGGGTATGACAAAGAAGAGTATGTGGCAAAACAATGACATTGAAAAGAATGTTGAGCATTGAAGACAAACCATTACTTATATGAATATGTGTTGGCAGCCACTTCATCTCCAATGAGCATCGAATCACACTGCCAGAAATTCCTTGCATTATGGGCTAATGGTTGCATCTGCATACATGGAAATTTATAAGCAACAAAAAGACCAACCACATAGATTCTCCTTTCTTTTTTTTCAAAACCTTTGGCATCATCTCTTTGAGCCTGAGTGTAGTTGTGTACACTTAGGTTCTACGGTAACTAGAATACTCTAGATTGTTACACTGTGTGCATGAGGTTTTTTATTTTTCTTTGTCCTGAAAGACAGTTGAAGTCCAAACACACCCCTGAACAAGTTCTTGGTAATAGTGCACAGAGTTTCCAGCAGAGATCCCCTTGGAGATAATGTGGCTTTGTGTGTTTTTGCCAACATGAATCATCCTGGATATGTGGTAGCAACTCAAGTTTGCAACTGCATCAACAAAATATCCCAAAACAAGCACCCCTCCCAAAAAAACCAAACTATTAATAAGAAATAAAGTCCATGGTTGTGTAGCCAACAAGCTCAACATGGATGTATTTGAGAGGATGTCTTTGCAGGCTCCAGAAAGAGACACTTATGAACCAGAACTTCTAATGGAACAGTTCCTCATAAGGACATTGTGATTTCCTTCAAATTCTTACTAACAGTTCACACAAGCACATTGATGCACCTTCTGCCCATGTGTCAAAATTCAGTCACACCAACAACAGACACATATCAAATTTGGGAACAAAACATGGAATTAAAATTGATGATTGCACAACAGATAAGAAGGTTCAAGCATATATACTTGAATTTGTACCTGTCGTGGGACAAATTTCATCAACCTTCACAATTTCTCTAAGGCCACCACCACAGAGAACTGTGGTTTTGCCTCCATTGTGTCGACATGCTATTGACATCACAGGGCAGCAGTAGATTCCAAGTGGACAAGTACATTCAATTGCTTTCCAGATGAATAGGTAGAGAGAACATCTGAATGCAATGTTTCTGTACTGCACCCTACGCCAATGTCTCCTACTTCAATTCTGTTCTCCTGCAAGAAGTGTTCTGCTTCCAATGCCAGAATCCAGAGGACAGATACTGGAGGGGCCCTAGGAGTATGCTACTAAATGGGTTGGCTCAGCATCCCAAAAGCCCTCCAGATGAGGAAGATAATGAAAAACCCTGACCAAGTGGGCTCAAAGCTCCCTCCATCAACTGGTGTGGACTGGTAGCCATTTCTATAGTAGAAGGTTTGGGAGCTGTGATTTGTCCTTTAGGACTTTGCAAAAGCATGAGCAGGTGGTCTGCTGTTGGACACAAGAGAGTTGACAGAATAGATCGACTCTCTACACTTGCAGCCTACATAAGATTAATTAGAATATGATCACTAAGTTTCAACTACTTATATTCAGCATTTAATGATGCCGAAAAGATGGATTGAATTCAAAGAGTTCAAGGTCCCGTATAGTGATCACTTCTAACAAGAAATCAAGTTCAAGATGTATACTCAGCTGCAAATAAACATTCTATGGGTATGATATTCTCTAGCAGCATGTTCCTTCTTGTCAAATAGGACAGGCATTCATAGGATGAGTCAAAGTCTGTTAACTTGCAACTGACATACTGGTGTACCATCATCACTTCATGCCAGTCCAGACCTTGAGGGCTGAGCTTTAAGCTATTTGTGAATAGGCATGCATATTCATGGATGATTGCCCTTGCCCATAAATTTTTAAGTCTGAATTGTTACCACCTGGAACAGAAGAAGTGCAAACATGAGCCACTGTGATATACACCATGACATCACCTTGCAGCTGCAATTCAACTGAACAGCAAAATGTTGATAATTGATTGCAGACAAGGGTACACTCTGAAGAGGCATCTAAGAATATGAACACTTCAGATTGGTGTAGCTACCAACTATGCAGAGCTGTATGAGAGTGTAGAACCAGAGGTCATTCTTGTACAGTCCTCACATATAAGGTAATGCCTTGTTACTGACATTGCTATAAAATCTACAATGCAGTCTATAAAACATTATGAACATCACTCAAGGCTTACCTGTGGACTTTAAAGGGGTTTACAACATCTAGTGATGCTGGAGCCTGCAATAATGCATCTTAAGGTCTGATAGAAGTTCTATAATTTGGTTCTCTGTTGTGAAGCAGATTATACATGCAACATTAGAAGATGGTGTCAAAGAGGCACATGCATTATTACATGATTGACTACTCATTCTCACTGCACAATACAACATGTACCCTTGCATTTGGGTTTATGACAAATATGAACACTAGCAGGCAGGCAGGGCAGGCACATCTGATTGATCATCAAATGGTGGTGGACATCCATGGCCTGGTAATGGATAGATGGGGCTGACCACTGGGTAGATGGGGTCCATGGATTGTTGTGTACTGCTACAAACAAACAAACAAATAATGGATAATCCATAACACTGCAAACCTTTGGAATTTGGACTGTAGCAATAATGCAACTGATACTTATGTACAAGCAGATCTCATTCACCAACTTTGCATGTAACAAAGAAACCATCTAACAGCCCCACCAATTTTTTTGGGTGCAAAATATCACTGCATTAATCTACTGTGGATGTAGTTTCAGCCTTCATCCTCCCCTGAGTAAAAAAGATCCAACTGAAAAATCAAAACCAAGACAAATCATTTCACAAAGGAGGAACACAAATCCAGATTATACATTTATTTTTGGTATATCGACATGAAATAGAATAAAACAGTGCAACAGGCAGGTCCATTGGATTCATGTCCTGTTAATGGAGACCTAAAACCAAGAATCTAGACCGTGGGATAACTACAAGGAAACGACTGGTGTATTGGCTCCATGTCTAAAATGATCAGAGTTCAATTCCCTGGAATTAGCATTCAAACCAACACATATACAGAATCCAATCCAATGAGTCTGTTTTCCAAGCCTGTTGCATTTCTCAAGGCTGCTCAACCAGTCCAGTGGTACTGCAGTATCTAGTCAACCTCCTGTAGAGGTGTAACCACATCCTCGTTTGTAAACTTGCCAAGTTGCCTTTCTCTGCAGTAAGACCCTTACCTTTCCAATCCAGTAGAGTCTTGTGGTCCTTGTCAAGCTTCAATTTGGTTTTGACAATCTTTGATGGGTCAATACCAACATTTACAGTTGAAACTACACAGCAACACATACTCAATATGTAATTATGAGATTGATCAAGAAAGTTCTGAACTTCAGAACTAATTTGCCAAGCCATGCTACCAGCACATACTAACAAATGCAGGTTGAGAAATATTCTTGAACAGTATCACAAGACTTCCTTGTAGAAGCATATCAGTCCCTCTGCATGGTCACCTCTCTTGGAAGCCACCAGTCTTGTCCATGTCATGAGTACAACATAATGGTTCCAAAATTTTTGTGGCCCATCAGTTTGCTAAGAAAATCACATCTTCTGGCATGAGAGAGACCAATAAGTTCATTGCAGAAGGGCTTCACTACAGAGTACCATCAACTACTATCCTGCTGTATGACTGCTGCAAAGAAACTCTTGACATAGAATGTAGGCATAAAATCCCTCCCATTCTTAAGGAGTAGGCATACGAACCCTCCCCACCCCTCTGCATCATGATCTGCATATGTTTCAGTTCATGATAACGTTCGCCTTGTGCTTTACAATGTGTAAAAACCCACAGGGTGAGAGATGTTCCCAAAATGTGGGGCCAAACTTGGCTGCCACCCTACAACACTATATCACACATAAAGAGATGAAAATTTGCCATGCCTCAATAAAACAAAGCACCCAAAAAAGGGGAAGAGAAATGTACAAGATGGAACTTGGACCCAAGTCCAAGCAAAAAGAAGAAACCATTGATGAAGGTGGACTCTAAGGGGAACATGTACAAATCAAGTACTCAAACCCCCCATAGTCGCAAGAAGCATATTAGATATGGAGAGGAAAAGAACATGTGAAAGAACACTTAGCCTAGAAAAACTTTCGCCTACAATAACACCCTCACCTATAGTAACAACACGCCTCAAAACATAGGTCACTTGCATTCATTTCAACACCACCCACACCCTCTGCTTATAAAATGAACACAAAATTGAAAAAGGAAGGCCTTTAGAGCCGTTCATGCTCCATGTTGGCACATTGATGAAGAAAATTGTTGGCCTACTAATGCAAACACCCAAAGATTTCTATGGCTAGAGAGAAAAATTGGTCCATTGGGCATTGACTGCAATAAAGGCCATCCTTAGCTTGAGCTACAACTATAGTGGCAACTCCACTTGGTAGAACTACCTATGAAACCAAATTTACTTGAGTGGGGTTAACAATGATAATGTTAGCCAACACTTGGATGCCATCCACCAAAACCACAATGTTGATTCATTGATGAGTAGATTAAAAAATGGGCGTTGTCTACTAATGTAAAATGTGAAATCTTGCATCCTTTGTGATAGGCACAAAGGCATTCAACACAACATCATAGGAAGCCATCCTCTCCCCACCATGGAATGAAGAAGGTGAATCCCCATAGGATCCAAAGGTTGACCACAAATGCAATATGACAAACCAAGGGGTGAGGGGTCAAGGAAGCCCAACCAAGCGTGCAACCCAGTGGAAAAGGCCTTTGAAGTCAATCAAAACAAAGGATCACTAAGCAAGTAAACGACCATGCACCCATACTTGGCCCTACACAAGATTTCAAACTCATTTGATGCGAATCAAAAGCCAAATTAAAAATGATGCTAAAAAAGGAATGGTCGTGTAATCTCTTACTTGTGTTTTCCCTTCATTGGCAAATGATATGCACATAATTGGTCTTGCACCCGATGTGTTATTTGTTTTTTTGTAATTATAGGAAAAGTTTGGCACATTAGGACTTTCAATGCAATTGACGAAATGTGTCGTTTGGTCTCCATAGCAGTTAGACAAGTCTACATCACTTCCTCCAAATTTTCTTACATTTGAATCCGGTCTTCATATTATAAATGCCCCATTGGGTTCTTTGCCATTTGTGAAGTCCTTCGTATTAGAGGTGCTCTAGAAGGACCTTAGCACGATTGCTAAACTTCTTATGTTTGTAGATCCTCAAGCAGCTTTTGCGATGTTTTCATTTTGTCATGCCTAATGGCTAAACTATTTACAATGTATTGTATTTCCATCACCAAACATCTTGCAACGTTATACCGAATTTGATGTTCATATCATAGCTATGTTAGAAAAGCTATTAGGGTCATGATCCTTTAACATTGGACAATGGGCCATTTAGCTCATTGTTAAGTCATTCTTCTTCAAGTGGGTTAGGCCTTCCCTCAGTGGTCCAATGTGTTGCCCCCACCTTTTCAGGATGTTGGGCTTTGATCGCTCTTGCATTAGTCTCTTGTTTCCAGTAGGATGATCGCCCTACTTTTTTTGATGCAGTGGCACATGTAGAGATTAGTATTTATCCCTTGTAGGTTGCACTACAAGATACCCATGTGATGTTACCTAAAGCCGTCTAATCACATGTCTTGCCTTTTGAAAACTTAGTAATGCAATCCTATTTTGAAATGCAGTCTTCTTTGATGGACTAACTGCACAAGCAAAAATTTACTTCGCTTCTAACAAATGTTCTTTCGAATGTTGTGTGAACACGTTTTCTCTCCTATGCAGGTCCAGCAACATGGGCTTGGTAATTAGCTCATTGTAACACCCTTTCATTCCATTTATCCTCCACCCATTTTTTTATAATATTTTTTATTTGTTTCGGTATACGATATCCTATAGTTCTGCATCTTTCACGATGCTAGTGTGGTTATACCATTGATGATTTGGGTATCCATTTGCTACGTTGTTCATGCGGGAATGAATGCATTATAGCCCATGATATGCTTCAAGATATCGTTGCAACTATTCCATCAAATAGTGGAGTTCATGTACAAAAAGAGGTTCTCACCTTTTCCCCCACCACACACGAAGATGAATGGATATTGTCATCACTAGAAACATTTTTCGTACCTTGGTGGACATTGTCATTGCTAATCCAATTCGTACAAATTTGGTGCATCATGTTTTGACAATAACTATGCATGCAACGACAATTGCCGCTCAAAACAAGGCATAATCCTACACAAAACAAGTGCCTAAGAGATAATTTCATTCCCCTTGCCATAGAAACTTACGGTTGTCTCCATCCTTGTTTTGATTCCTTTTTCACTTCTTGTGTACATACATGTATAGCTTGCCATCAACAGACCTCTTTGGTACTTTGGATGTTTATATTTCATTATAGGCAATGAGTGTTGATAGCCTTACAATGTGTGTAAGCCATCATGATTTTTCAGCAGGCTGCCACACTTAATCATAGTTCTTTGTTTCTTCCATACATACTAGCTAGTGCATTTCCATCACTAGTTGATTTGTGGCATAAGATGCCCTTTTAACATTATGGCTTCCACTTCATTACTATTGTTTTGATGGTCTTGGTTTTCCTTTCATGTGTTTACATTTGCATCAATACGCTTTGTACTTTTTGTGGATGGAATTCCATCCTTGTTTATATTAATGCAAAATTTGTGCAACTAAGGTTTTGGTGAACAAGCACCTACTTAGGTACCATGGTTTGATTTTTTTTTAAAATCTCATAATAAGCTTGTGAGAGCCACCTTTGATAATCAATTGTTCCCAAATTTATGAGAACCAACACTTTGAGAATCAATCAATGTTTCTTTTCCAAAAGCAATTTGATATCTGACCCCTATTGTTTTGGATTTAAAAAATATATATTTTAGAGAGAACCAGTCAAGTATTTCAAGACTTTGTAATAACCATATTTGACGGGTATCTTAAAAAAGAAATACCCACCCAACATTGGTTATTTCCAATGTTTGGTGGTTCTTTAATCCAATGTTGATTCTTTGACCCCTTATATATGCCTATAACTGGCAAATTTTATTTGTGTGAGTTGGATTTGGGCAAATTTCGAATTTTGGCAATATGGGGTAAAACAATCATTGAATTTGCAACTTAAAAATTCCAAAATTTTGCAATAGTGCAAAATTTCTTGCCAAAAAAAATCTGACTAATGCCACGGTCCACTTCATGGTTGTTTATGAAAAATGGATTTATCCAAGGTCATGGAAACAATTGAATGGCAATATAAAGCAAGTCATGCAGCAAGGTTGGTTATCCAAAATGGTTTTTGAAAAACTGAAACTTGGATTAAAAGTGTGACATCATGTTCCATTTGAGATGAGAAAGCTGTTTGTGGTGGCCAGATGAAAAAAAAGTTCATTTTTTGAAGTTTCATATTATTATGTAGCTCCACTTTGGTTTTTCAACAGCTAAGTACATTTACAAGTTGATGCAATAAAATTTCCAAACAACTAGGATTTCAGATATTTAAATTCCGTAGTTTCTTCTCTTGGTGTTAAATCAATGTTAAGTGAAAATCTAGGTCGCATCCTAGGTGGCACTCAATGTTAAATCACTGATAGCTTAATGTTAAGTGAATGTTAGTTTAACATAAAATCTTAAATGACGAGTATGGTGTTAATGGACTCAACACGAGTCCCTGACATGAAGTGTGAATGCACCTTAAAACTTGCCTACAATTCATAAGTTCACACTTTTCCATTGGGTAAGCCACTCTTTGTTTTTACTACCTACCTAGTGACAAACACCACATCAACTCAATTGTCGAAGGTTTGTCCCCCACATATTATTAGCGAATTAGTTGATCCATTACCTATTCCATAGGGTACTGTGGGTGGCGTGTTGGCCTTGCCAGCCACTGGACCCAGTAGAATAGGCAGCAACAAGACCATTAATTTACTTAAATGATTTTGGATCATAATGTCAATTTTTGAAATGGAAAGGTGACCCATTATACTAAATTATAGACATTGAAAGCAACAAGTGATAAATCAAGAATTAAAGTCATCTTGGATGAGAAATTTCTGCCATTTACAATGTTTATAATGTGATAGAATCTGAAATCAAAATCATTTATAGAGTCATTGCCACAAAATGCGAGTGTAGTTCATTAGTCCCTGTTCATTAGACTAGTGAATTCATTGCATCCCCACTAGGTCCTATTCACTGAGACCAATGAATTCTCTCAAAATTTAATGAAATCACTTTACGTACAGAGACACCTTTTGTTGTAGTGGTCATAACAGGCTTTGAATGGATCGTGGGCTGATGGTGGCTATTGGTTTGCTCTGTCCCTTTCTCTTTTATTGGTTTGCAGTCTTCAATCATAACCTCTACTTCTTGTCTATGCAGTGCAAATACACATTCCAAGCAAAAGTTTCACCATGCAGCTTTTTTGTTACTGGATTTGCCATGATCAAAATGACCCATCATATCAATCTTCTTGCTCATTGTGATGTGCTGCTTGTAGTAGGTATTGAAATTGAACTTCATCATGCATATAAGAACAGTCATGATATTAATACACTCAAAGAAATGATATACTAAATTGTTGTCATCACAGAGGGTCGATGCCTGATAATATAGTGGCTATGTGCCATCCCAACTAGTGGTCTTCAGCTCATGGGTAGTGTCAGGTGGAGAGGTGTGGGCAGTGATGTTCTGCCTTTCAGTTTACTTTGAATTATGCTGTTGATTGAGGAATGTAAGGTGGAGAAGGGAGTGGCCATGGGGGTGTTGCTGTTCCTCTAGTGCCACATTTTGCTTCTCAGATCTAGGGTAGATGGAAGGCATGAACCATACAAGTGGCTGTGAGCACAGATTGCTGTTGTGTATGAAGTTGAATGCATCAGCTGCAAAGATGTACTGTGGTCTCTTGCAGTGTGACACATTAGTGGGCACCATGGAGCTTTTGAATCAAATTCAGGTCTAATGTCTTTCTGCCTGATGTCTGTGAAATGGGAACCCACAAAGAGAACCGAGTTGCTCCTCACTTTCATACAGAAATTATGTAGGAGGGCCCTCCAATCAGGGGAAGGAAGCTTGCTAGTTATTATGACTCTGGCTGGTGTCCCCTCTGTTGGCAAAAACTCAGATTAGAAATATTGTTGTTTCTTACATATGGTGTATAGTCAAACTGAGGGTCAAACAAGAATAGCACCTGCTTGGTTGGGTCTGGAGGCTCAACAGAACTTTGGGCTGGTGGTGTCAGCGGTGGTAGAAGATGCGAAGCTTCATTCCCAGAATCTGCCACTTCCACTCCTGGTTCAAACCATATATATGTCCGTTGGCCTCACCACCTCAGAACTGTACATTATCATCTGAAATGGAGAAAATTGTTGAAAATTCAACATCATAATGATGCCCATTCTCTTTGACTGGCATTGGGTGTCAATAAATTGTCACAAAGATTAATTGCAAAGTACCAGCAAACCAGTGATATATCTGGGTCATGTGGCTCTTTGTGCTCAATTTTTTTGCCACCATTCCTAGTCACCCCATTCAGATCTCTTCTTTACGCAATTATCCGAATCTGTCTGTGCAGAACTCAAGAGTTAGTTGTCTCTCCAAGCATGCCCAACGCATGTAAGTATTTCCAAACACTGTTCTGTTTAGTTTAGTTTGATTGTACAGTGTTTTGTTCCCATGCAAAGTTTTCTTCCATTCTAAATCATGCTTAACAATGAATTTTAGTGATTGTAATGACTAGTGGTTTGCTCAATGATAAGATTTGTTACATTCTAATCAGCTCTTGCATTGGAGGATTGAAGATTCTCATGCATACACTTTGGCAAGAATTAGAATTGACCCTCACCATATAACTGGAATGACAGTAGGTGTACCTGGTCAAGTACAAGTTCAGCATCTTCTTCACTTTTGAGAGTGTTTTCCATCACCCCCCACATTCTCTAGTTTCATCTGGTGATCGTATATACCAAAGCTCTCAGAAAATTTCCCCACAAGACTATTAGGTGCTCATTTCTTGGGCTTGCTGTGCTATATGTCCCAAAGGTAAGGAACACAGTGAATTGTGAACATGGCTGACTCATGTGTATGTAGAATGCAAACAAAAAAAATGGCAAGCAACAGGATGGAAGGATGGGTTACTCCAAAGCATTGAGCTCAAATATGTCTGCCAAATGTCAGGGGGAGGCATTTCTGGGGGACTAGCATTGAGAACACAAATACCCCCCACTTATAGAGTTGCCACTGAGTTACTGCTCAACATGTAGCAGGTTGTTGAGAAGATCAGCTACCCTATTATTGTCCACTTCAAGAAGGCATTTTGGAAACTCGTTTCAACACAGAACCATGACCTTCGAGCTTCTTCTCAACCCCTTGGAAATAAGGTTAAAATAGGCAGGTGAGAGAGGTGTTACAAGGTGATGAAAAGAGAGAAAGAGCTTTGTCCACAGGACGGAAAGGCAAATAACATTAAGCAATGTGATGCAGGACATTACTAAGAGCCTCATGGGGCGCTACAAAAACCCACAATGATTAGCAACTTCGGCAAAGGAAAATTTGTAACAGAAAGGAAAACAAAGTGAGGGCTACCATTCTACAACAAACTATATTATACTCAATAGGAGAACCCAATCACTGCTACAGTTAACCAACAATTGGCTCCAAGGGTTTGAGGTTTTTTTTGTCAGAGGCAGAGCAACCCACTCCCCTTAGCTGGTGGTAAAGTACCTCAGTTCCGGCAGAACTGCATCTTTTGGATTGCAGATACAAGAAGCACTTGCACGGAGAGAGAGGTCATCTCCCTCCACAGGCATCCAAGGATAGTCCAACAAGACCAGAGATTCTCAACAAAAGTGATCGACAATAGTAACTTAGAGAGCTATGTCCATGATTGTAGTTACAGCATGCAAGCAAACACATTTGCAGACCACAAATTTTGCAGCACATACAGGTTTTCAATTTGATAGCTATGTGAGGAGATTGCTGAGAGATTAGATTGTTTGTTTGCTGCCAAAAAACTCCCCATCCAGTGAGAGCACCATTTCATAAATCTAGACCGGTGACACTTCCTGCGCTCAATTGCGTATTCTATGAGGACATTTAAAACATTGATAACCTTAAGACTACAAGAGATTAAAAGGTAATGTAGCCCTAGAAAACGTTGATAAAAGCAAAGTAAAAATGACTAATAAGGGCCTTGAAAAACTATCTAAAGAGTTGATAAGCCAGACTTCACAAAAACCAACCCAGCAAACAATCATTTCTGAACTGGATGGTGGGAGTAGGCCTTTTTATCTTGTTTTGACAGTTGACAAAGTGGTGCAATCTACTTTAGAAAAGACTAGTAGAACCCTTATTTGAGCTTCTTTTCAAAAAATAAAGCCACAATTTTCGACTTGAGAAAGCTGTCACCAAGCCCTCTGAGACCTCTGATATTTGTAGCCGATAATGCCTTGGCTTATACAAATGGATATTGAGAAATTTTGACTTCATCATAATTTGCTTATTAAGGAAATCAAACTAGTACTGCGGTTCAAAGCACTACAAGATTTTATGCAAAAGTCATAAAGTAGATGACTTTCGACCATCTCTCTAGCGTTAGAGTTGCTGTCTTATGTGGGTGTAAATTTTAAGTAAAAATCCTTAGCATGTCATCATTGACAATCTGCAGGAAAGCTCTCACTACACTAAAATAGGTTCAGCCTCTTCCCTACAACATTAGAGTTGCAACAAATGCAATTCCCGTCAACACTTTTTTCATTCCAAATGACAGATAAAGGGTCCAGCAACTGACAAGTTTTCAAATCTGAATGCTTGCGCATAGGTCTGTCCCCTATCCACAGGAAATCCAGCAAGATAATAATTGTTACCTCTACTAAGAGAAAGCTAGCAAGAGAGAATACCTCGCAGAAAGAAACATGGAGAAAAAACGAACACAAAACAGAAGAGTGCACAGCACTTACCTCGCTGACAACCTTCTGTGACTTAAAACACTGCAACACAATTCCACATCAGATATACAACCAGTGAGTCTCTTTCGAAACACCCAACACTAGAAATACCATTGCCATGCCTGTAAGTGTAGAGATGCTCAAGCAAAGTGCACATATGAGCAATCAAACAAATGCTACACAAATATCAAAGAAATGGGTCACCTCTTGAAACTCTGTCTGAATCAAGCATGTTGAGGACACAAACAGACTACACCTAACAAGCAGGGCATTCAACGGAGAAGAGGTTGTGCACAAAGGGTCCATGCAAAAGATCATTACAGAAGAAAAATAATGTATACCTGGAAGGAAGTCAATCAGCAGGAGAGTCTGCTATTGTACAAAGAGGATCTGATACAAGTGTGGCTGCCAAAAAGGCAGAACCTGCTAATCTAATCTAAGACTATGCTGCTTAATGAGTGTTACAAGAACTGTCTAATGTCTTCTAAACTATTTCTCACCGTTGTGCTGCGGGGACAGCCAAAGGGAGAAGGTGTTGTAGATCTAAATGACAAAGGCAGTCTAAGTGAAAAGGCACATAAGGAAAGGGCTGTGGTTGATAGTCTTCATTTCCACATAGTACAAGCGGGCGGGCTTATCATCTGCTGCTGCTTACTGACCAGAAAGATGCTGGCCGAAGCACCAAGGACGCAGCAAGAGAGAGCCTGAATAGAGCAAAACCACCACTGCAAGAGAACAACAAAACCTTTCTGAGGAAGATACTATGATGATAACACGTCGTGAAAACCTCCCGAAGCTGCATCTCGCATCTTAAAAGCGTTCTGTTCTTCAGAAGGAGTTCAATCCCTGATTGTCTTGGGATCCCGCTTCCTCTGTCGCTTGCTTAGGCTTGTTGCCTTCACAAAGCTCCGTTACTTGGGGTTCACATTTCACAACCACGCCCCCTTGTCTTACGGGCTGAAGAATCTGCTTGGATGCGTTGAACGATAGTGCTTTGGACTTCGGAAGATGCAGATGGTTGAAGACGCTAAAATCGTCATACCAGCGGTTGACAGATTCTTCAGATTGCGAGGTCGGAGTTCCAGGCCTGTACAACGGATCGTAGAAAGGTGTCCCGTGGCCACCTGACATTTCCACCGCCATAGTGTGGAAGCACGTGAAGTACTACAAGTTTTGCAAGCCAAATCCCTCAAAAATGAATGCGGAAGACGGAGCAGCAATAAGCGCTTAGTCTGTCTCGCGCTGTTTCTTGGATAACAAGAGGCAAGGACGGGTCTCCGCAAACGGAAGTAAAGGCAAAAGAGAAACAGAAGCCCGGATTAGAAGAAACTCGTAAAACGAGAGACCTCAGGGACGCCGCGCCGCGAGGAAAAAGACTCCTGAAACAACGTGCACCACGAGGACGAAGAACTCCAGAAGGCGAAAGGTATCAAGAGGGCCTCCTGACAATATAAAGGGAAAAACGAAGCAAGACACCAAAGAATGCGTCTCAACAGGAGAGAAATCGATCACGATTATAAGAAAGAAGCGCGCAAACCAAAGATAACAGAAAAAACAGAGGGGAAACTACACAACCGCTATGTAACAACCCGGCACCGGGGAATAGAAGCCCACACACAGAATTCCTCAAGGATTCAAAGCCGCAGATCCTAAGTAAGAAAGAATCGACCACGACACTTACAAGGAAAAATCGAGAGACAAAAAACGCCTTCAAACACGCCAACACTACTGGCTATGGAAAACAGAGTACTCCAAGCACAAAAAACGCGACACCAAAGAGAACACTTAAAGAACAAAGAGCAACAACAGAAAAGAAAAGGTCAAGCCGAAGGGGAAGAAGGAGGAGGCAAACAAACACACAAAAATAAATCAGGAGAGGAAAAAAAAAGAAAAAAAGAGCCTCACCAATACTGCAGAGAATCGCACGCCCGAAGAAAGGCCAGAGAGAGAAGAAGAAGCAGCGACGAGCAGTGGAAGAAGGCAAGGGATCGGAACAACAGGAGTCGTAGCGAAGAGGGACAAAGCAAAGGAGGAGAAGAAACGAGCAACAAATAAGGTACCGCTTTCAATCCCCTGGGCTCCTTTGGCCCCGTCGCCGCAGGCCCACTTACCGGGGTTTCTAGAACCAGCAGCTTGCAACGTGTTCCATTTCACTTAGTTTAATCTTAAGTAGGCCGGTTCGAAACTACCACCTCTCGTTCCTTTCCTTCCTTCCTTCCTTTCTTGCTTCCTTCCTTAAGTGGGGCACTGGGCTCCTTGTCTCTTTTGCAAGAAAGGTGGGTACGTAGGTGCTTACTGGCTCTGTTTCTGTTCCTCCACGTAAATATTAATTAAAGGATTGTACATTAATCCCACCTACCCGGGACGGGTAAATTATCACATTGTTTTTTTGGGGGTTCTTTTCTGTGGTCTTTATTTTACCCATTATTAATGGGTACCTAATGGGTATAAATAAATAAATAAAGGGTATGAATACCTAAATAAATAAATAAATAATGGGTATAAATACCTAATGGGTTGTTTGTGGAACATTATTGCTTGTAACAAGTGGCTCATCATTGTGCTTAACAATGGCTTTGCCCCTTATGGCAAGTTCAAATGAGCAACAATTAAAATAACAAGGGGTGTGTCACACTGTGGCCTTGCCATTTGCATTTTAAAAAAAAGGTATCATGAGGCAAAAGAAGAATTATGAAAACTCAAAATTATTTCACCATGCAAAAATATAATCTTCAAAAAATCCTTTAAAAGAAATCAAAATCCTTCAAGAGATTATAACTCTATAACTAATCTCCAAGTTTCAAAACAAGCCAAAATATTATCTTTAAAAAATTCTCATATCAAAATAGACCTATTTACATAAGGGCCAAAATCCCTTAAGCTACTATACTCTATAATGAATCTAAACATAATGTTCTTGCCTTGGTAGGCAAGGGCAATAAATGTTTCATGAAATTCTCAAAAAATTGGAACTTGCACCAATAAAAACTTACCAATAAAACTTGGGTGAATATTTCTCAAAATGCTTGTTATTTCAAGAAATTATTCTTTTGGTGTTATTTGCAAATTAGTTGTTGTAGTAAACCAATTATTTAATTGTTTATGAATGCACAACACATTGCTTGGGATAGGTTTTGTTCCAATGTTGTCTGACTTTTGATTTTAAAAAGAACCTTTGGTCTTGATTTTAAAACTTAAAAAATAAATTATGGAGCCTTTGATTAAGTTTTAAGATTAATTCTTTGGGTTTTTTAAACTTCTATTTTTGCTCTAGTTTTGATTTTTTCTTAACAAAATTGGAGCCCAACCTAATTTAAAAGCAAGTTTGATTCCATTTTCATTACGCACATAAACATTAAATTATTTTTTTGGTGTAATATTAGTTTGTTCAACAAGTTCACACAATCCAAGATCAAAATTCAATTGCTTCCATAAAAGATAGGTTCATGCTTGCTTTTACTTTTTTTGTGTGTGGAAAAGTTGTATAAAACATTAAGAGAAATTAGGTTTTTTCACACAAAAGGTTGCAACTAATGATGTGTGAGTAAGCTTTATGATTCCATTCATCACAATGTACAATATGTGATGTTTGTTCTGGCTTATATTATATTAAAATAATAATTTGACATCAAATTATGCCACATATTACATTTGAGAGTCCATTTCTAAACTAATAGCAAATTGGCTAAAAATGATTAATGTTGGCTAATAACAAGTTGTCCTTGTCACAATGTGAATAGTAATAACATATTTTTATGATATATTGATCTTGTGTTTATATGTCTAGATTTAACAATTTACAAGTTAATTTGTAAATCATGATTTTAAACAAATTCTATAAAATATTCTACTTTTAAAGACCCAATCCTTAATGCAAATGGCTCCTATTAAACCAAATAGGACCCTTCTATACATATTTTCATAAAATATTAAAGTTATCCGTAAAATCTTCCCATGTTTAGGTGCATGTTTACACCCCATTTTAATTTTGTTTCATGCTTACTTTGGAATCATTCTTAAAATCCTCCCAAACACCCCAAACAAGGAATAAACTCACAGAAGTTGAAAAGAAAAATCAAGTTGTCAACTTGGTTATTGCCTAAGTTAGAATTAGTGGAGTCACACACAATGTTGAAAAACAAGAATGTTTCTTGTTGAAAAGGAAGCAATGCAAAAACCCCATGCTCCTTTTTGAAAGAACTCTTTGAACAATATAACACACACACACAAGTGCTAGTGCTAGAGATAAAGAAACAAACACTAGAAACACAAAAACCAAAAATCAAGGACATGCACACACATGAAAAGCTTGGAAATTGGCTTGGAAATTAGTAAACCTTAAGTAAAAACTTTGAAATTGGGATGGAGAAATCCATTTCTTCAAAATTAGTACATACACATGGCAAAGCCCAAAAAGCTTGAAATTTGACAAAATGACACACAATTTTTTTTGACAAAGCTTGAAAGCCTTGGAAATTGAGAGATACACACAATTTGGAACACAAGAAGAAAAACACACACAACACCTGTTTTACTCCATCATTCTTTGTTATAAATGCAATCCTTAAGGCATTCTGTTGATGGGAGGGATCAAGTCCCAGCCTCCATGAATTTTCCACACAATGCAAAGAAAGCTTCAACCTTTATGCTCCTTGCTTGAAGAGGAGAAAAACAAGAATAATCCTTTGTCGTTCTTTGTCAAAAATACATCACTTGAGCTCCTTGCCAAGAACACTCCTTGCTAAAGATAATTCTCTACACAAAGCAACAAAAAACTTCAACAAGATACTTGGGGTGAAACTTATTTGACCCCAATATCAATGGAAAAACAAGTTTCACCTCACCTAGTTTTCATTTGTAAAACCATGCCTGGAATTTTGAGTGATCAAGCCCTATTTTTCCTCAACTAGCCCATTTGGCACTGAGGTTACAACCCTTTTATGCATCATTTATTATGCACAAGAATAATTCACCTTAACCTAACCTTCAAACCTATTTTGATTCCAACTCCTCCAAATATCTTACATTAAATATTGAATTATCAATAGGTTATGAGTAGCATATGGATATGGGTATTGATTGATTATATATGCTTGTTGGATATATTATTATTAGGATCTCCAAGATAATCAATTCATAAGATTAAGGTATTGATAAATACTTATGTGAATTCTTAACAAATGTAATACCCATTTTGCATTGTGTACATTCATTATTATTAAAAAATCAATGAACTTGGGGTTACCTTTGACAAGTGGGTGCGGGTAAAATCCAATGGATTTTGTACCCACCCATCTAATTCCTTTAGGAGGAAGGGTTGGCCCCTGCTAATGTTTTTTTGCCCATCAACCTGATGAACCCAACTTCGTGGGCTCTTGTATATTCTACCTTCAACTGATATTAGGCACTTCTTTTGCTGAATATTTATTTATTTATTGATTTTACAAAAAAAAAAAAAAAGGTTTGATAGTTTCAAGTTTAATTTTCCAGAATTTCAACAGTTGAGGAATAAGAATGCAAAATATGTCTTGTGTTGCACATGTGTAATAGTAATCCAATAGGTTTCAATTTTCAACAAATATCAATATATTTTTCTCTTTTTTTGGCTAGACCTTTTGCAAATTATTTTGTGCCCAACATCAATCATAGATATGGTATGTGTGTATGTGTATGGTATATACCTATTTTGGTCATCTATTTTACATCAAAACAATCAAAATACTTATTACCATTCAGTGTTCATGGTTTAGTCAACAACTAACATAAATAATAGGTACACATTTTCTAACTCCATGTTCCTTTGCAATTTGACTCAGTTAGGATGGTAGGCTCTTTGCCAAGGCAAAAAACAAGACCATACCATCATCATGGGTGGCATTCAATTTGGATCAATTAGTTGATCTTTCATGATCAACCAAACGCATTTGGGCCCCCAAGGAAACATAAACAGTTGCTGAATAGAGTAAATTGTGTAACATATCTCTGCACCATATCTATGGCATTCACTCTGGCACCATCCCACAGAGGTGGTTAGGTGATGATAAGTGGTTCATAAATGCAGACAAGGAAAAGTTCAAGAAATGATCCAAAAGTAACTAATGTGTGTGGTGTTGTTCTTGAGGGCAGATTTCCTATATGATACTCCTGGCTGCCCTCTTTTGATTATCCTTTTCTCTACTTGACTGGCTTGAGGTGATAAAACCGGTGTTGTACTGGTAATGCATATAAGGTGCGACCTAAGTATATGTTGAGTACTACTGGTGTTGAAGAACATACTAGGTAACCAGTTGGGTATGACATCATGAAGCAATACCAACCTTACATCAGTACCTGTTTGGTATGGGACCTGAGGTAATGCCAGGCACACAACTGCCTTATACCAGGATCAATACTAGGTTTATATACTTGCCATATTCCAGGCAAAAATCAGCCTTGGACCCTAATACCAGACTGGTATGAAAGTTTTTACAAAGGTACCCATTGGCAGTACCTGCCAAGTTCGAAGGAAAAGAAATGAAAAACCCCATACCAGGGTTTAGCAATGTTCAAAAATGGGCTTTAGCAAACCAACACTCATCAGTGTACCAATGGATGGAACCTTCAATTGGGAGCTGGCATGGATGAACCCCAACTCAAACCATGTTGGGTTCCACCTTGGTTCAAGTTAAAGGTAATCCCATTAGTAGAAGGAAAAGCACTGAGAATGATAGTTTTTACACTCTCTCTTTTGAATCCAAAACCCTTATACCCAAAAAATCTTCAAGTTTCCCTTTCAGCACCCCAGCCTAGAAATGATGTAAGCTGATCCTATTCTAGCCATAATGGCTCATCCCATATAGCACCATTTTTTTTGCCTATTCTAATGCCAAGGGTAAGCCTCCCAAGATTGTTCGTTCCCTCCAACCAGGGTTTCTTTAAGGATTTTGAGGTGTAGCCAAAGTGACGACCATTTGGCTAAATTATTTTCTTGATGAGAGTGTAAATAATTTAGCCAAATTTGGCTACATACTAGACGTGAAAGTAGAAAAAAAAAAACAGAATCATTCTATATTTTTGGCTGCTTATTGGAACTTAACATAAAATCTGGCAATTTGGATTTTTTTTTTGAAAAATCTGGCGAATGTGGGTCATCTTTTCCATGAAAAATCCCTTTTATAAGTTGAACTCATATTTTTCAGGTCGAAAAAATTTCGTATTTCAACAGCATTCAAACAAAATCACGAGAGATGATAAAAGATTACATATTTTGGGTCTAGTACATTGGTTTCTTTTTTCTTTTTTGACGAATTTTTGCACCACCACAACAACAACAAAATTAGTGCAAACTGTTCAAAGGGTGTTCTTCCCGCCCCCCCACCCCCACCCCCAAAGCTGCAAAAGTTGCCATGTTTTGAAGGAAAAAAAGACAGAAGTCTGTCATGTTTTAGACAAAGCATGCCAAGAGGTAGCCAAAACAAAGGTGGATAGTTTTTTTTTTAAATTCTCCTCAAGCTAAATTTGGCTCATTCCTCTTGTGGATGATTGATCCCCAGACGACCTACTTGACAAAATTAAGGGAAAAAAACTCTGGTCCCATAATTTGAATGAAAATTTAAAATTGATTTTTGGCCTTGCCTACTACCAAGGCAAGGATATTGTTAGTGTTTAGATTCATTATAGAGTATAGTAGCTTAAGGGATTTTGACCCCTAGTTAATAATAATAGGTCTATTTTTTTATATGAGGATTTTTGAAAGATGATATTTTGGCTTGTGTTGAAACTTGAGATTAGTTCTTATATATAATATCCCTGGGTGGTCGAGCTTTTTCATCCATCCATCCCGTCGTCCATCCCGTCGTCCATTCGTCCCTCCATCCACTTAGTCCGTCCATCCGTCTGAACCTGTCCATTCCGACCCGTTAATGGTCTCTGCGATGCCGATTCTGCAACCCCCCAGATGACAAATTTACTATTGTAGGATTTTTTATGCACAAAATAGGGTGGACAGTCCAAGACTGGCTTCAAT
>Ga0116227_10003833_pt1 | contig 33066 bp, 22 predicted proteins | sample S1TSphgellanicum_FD_89693 | JGI IMG/M metagenome (GOLD analysis project Ga0116227, IMG submission 89693) | Host-associated microbial communities from peat moss isolated from Minnesota, USA - S1T2_Fb - Sphagnum magellanicum MG | ecosystem: Host-associated > Plants > Peat moss > Unclassified... | reverse complement strand
GGGCGGGCGCGGGCGGGGGGCGGGGCGGGGGGCGGCCGGCGGGGGGGGGGGGGGGGGGGGGGGGGGGGGGGGGGGGGGGGGGGGGGGGGGGGGGAGGGGGGGAGGGGGCTGTGTTTTCATAATTGGCAACCAAGCCCCTTGGTATGTATGTAAACAGAGTTTGTCTTTTACACATGACGATGCTGCTCTTGTAAGTAGGTACACTTTCTTCTTTCCATTACTGTGGGAGGAGGATGAAAGACCAGCAGTGCGCATCATTTTGGAGAAGAGCAGTGTAATGAGTAAAGAGAGCACTTCATTGTGTGCTCAAAAAGAAAAGGAAAGGAAAGGAAAGGACTGAAAATAAAAGTTTCTTGTTTGTTTGGCTTATTTGTGTAAACAGAGTTCGTCTTTTACACATCACCCACGCTCTTGTCAGTACTTCTTCTTTCCCTCTCTGCTACTGTGGAGGACGAGTATTGCGCATTTTGCAGAGTACTGGTGTTTGGCGTGCTCTTCTTGTGTGCGCGCAAAGAGATAGACACAGAGAGACAGAGAGAGAAACAGAGAGAGGCTGCCGGAGAAGAGATAGACAGAGGGAGATTACAAACAGACGAAGAAAATCGATCCAGCTGCATCGGAATGATGGTGGCGGAGGAGAACTAGTAGCTTCTATATTCAAGTGCGAAGAACAAATGTTGTTAGTAAGGTGAGAGAGACAACAATCTGAACATGTCTGTTTATTGTGTCCATTACCTTCTTTCTTCTTCGTCTGTTGTCGTTGCATTTGTTATTATAGGGAGAAAAAAATCTAAAACAGGAAATGTTGTTGTTTGTTGTTGTCAGAAGCTGCTACTCCTATTCCTGCTGATGCTTGGGAATGTTTTTGTGCTCTATTTCTCGGGTTTTAAACGAAGCTTTAATCTGTGATTTTGTGAAGCTTCTGATGATGAGTGTAGATTGGCTGCATAGGTAGATCGTTACGAGAATTTTCTTTGTTTCTGACGAGAACTAGCTAGTAGCTTTTATCAAGTGCGAAGAACAAATGTTGTTGGTAAGGTGAGAGAGATGTCCGTTTATTTTTTCCATCCCCTTCTTTCTTCGTCTGCGGTGGTTGTATTTATTATAGGGAGAAAACGGTAAAAGAGGAACTTCTGTTTGTTGTCAGAACCTCCTGCTGCTTGATAATCTTTGTTGATAATATATACACGTATGTATGTCGGGTTTCAATCGAAGCTTTAATCTGCGGTTCTGTGAAGCTTCTGATGAGTTTAGATCAACTGAGTAGATCGTTACGGGATTTTATTTTTATTTTTGACTGGTTTTGGGTTTCTGACACTGTGTGTGTGTTTGTTTGGTTGCATTTTGGAGACATTTTCATCTCTGAATGTTGGATGTCTTTTTTTCCTCTAGAAGGCCTCTAGAATTGCCAAGGAGCATCGTATAGAGACTGCTGAGAACTTGGCGTTGGCAGTGTGTTGTCGCTTTTGTCGAAACCTTCTTTTCTTCAGCAACGATTGGAGATATCAAGTGGAGAAAAGTACTAGCTTACAAATCTGGTACAGCTTGAACAATACTGTTCCATCCTCCTTCAGCCCTATCAGTAATCAGTCTTGGTTATCTCGAGTTCACTATCTTTTGCACCTTGGCTCTATGTGATGATATTGAACTCATGATGTGATGGCTAGTTTCAGGATCTGGAGTTGCTCCCATTTGTTCTTCAGTCTTCCTGGTCCAATTCTCACACAACAGAGAGTTCTGCATCAAAGAGTCAATTCAGTGTTGTCCTCCTGGTGCTGTCTTTACCAATATGGCTGTGCATCTGATGAAGACAGAGGATAGAGAGTGACAAGTAGAGATTTCCATGATTCCATGATATCTATGTAGAACTTCCTGGTTGCATTGTCATGGTGAACATATCTTTCTTATTCTACAAGAACTGCAGTGGTCAAATAACGACATGCATGCAATGTTTGTTGCCTAGAACTCTTCAAAGAATCCCAGCTAAATCAATTCAATTCCTGGCTGAAGTTTATGCAGCACCCAACGCCAGTGTAAAGGAAATTCCATACCATGGGGAAGGCAAATCCTGGGAAGTGGTTTAAGGCTGTGACCAAGGCATTCAGGTCTCCCTCAAAGGAGAAGGCGGCTAATAGTAAAGATGATCAGGTATAATTGCCCTCTCCATGAACAGTCTTTCTAGTTGCTGCTGCCACTGCCTTTCCTGTCTTGATTCAATCCTCAATCGAGCCCACATTCTCTGATTCTTCTTCAATCAATACAAATGATGAACCATTCACTTCTTTCTTCTTGTATCGTTTTGGTTTCACACTAAGTCTCAATTCTAGTGCAGTAATACTTTGTATAGATGTATAGTGATATCACCTGTGATTGGACTTGGGTGCTATTCTTCTTGTTTATGGCTAGGTGAAGCTGAGTGGGGTGGGATGTAGAAGAAACTGGCTCTGGTGTTTTCTTCCTTAAGACTTCTTTCATGCTGATTTTTCTGATCACTGTTTCATTGGTGCTGTGATTGCCATAAAGAAAAAGTCAGCCAAGGCGATCCGGCACACTAATTTTGACAATTTGACTACCACCAAACCAGTGCCACTGCCACTGCCGACTATAGAGAAAACTGGCATTCTGAACGGTGAGCAGGAACGAAGCAAGGGAGTTTTGGACGAAGAACTGGCTGGTGATCAAGTCAATCTTATAGATGGGTTTCAAAAGGATGGTATTTCACAGTCAAAGGGCAACATTGAAGTCAATGGAAACGATACTGTGAGCAGGGAAGAGTGGGCAGCTATCAAAATCCAGCGAGCTTTCCGTAGTCATTTGGTAAGGAGGCAGTGTCAGTACTTTGTATTCTCTCAGAAACTCCATGCTTCTGCAAGAGAACAATGATCCATCCAATCATGATACAAATTTCATCACCATTTGTCCTAGAAGCTGTATATCTGTGTGGAAGTCTTTATTAACATTTCGAAGTGCCTTACATGCTGATATATCCATCAAAGAAATCCTTAAATCTGAATTTGCTCGCATGATACTTGGTACGATTTTAGAGAAGAAATTTTAATTCTTTGCCCTCTTGGTAGGCTCTGAAAGGTGTGATAAGACTTCAAGCATTGGTTCGTGGACACACTGTGAGGAGACAAGCTGCCACAACACTGCGAGCTATGGAAGCTCTTGTGCGAGTTCAAGCTCGAGTACGAGCTCGTCGCGTTCGCATGTCAGAGGATGGTCAAGCTGTACAGCAGCAAATTAGACAACGTCGCCAGCTTGTCTCTCGACCTAGTAAAGCTGCTGTATGTTTGATCCCTACTGTTGTTACTGTTGTTAACTTCAGTTCACTTCAAACATCACATTCCCTGTATGTCAGCGAATGCTATGGTGACTGTTAGTAAGGTTCCCATTTCACAGATTTCACTGGAAATAGATTGGTATCCTAAAGGTACATACCCATTATGAGTTCTTGAGGCAAGTTCAGCAAGTTTAGGAGGTGGTCTCTTCTGTTTGGAAGTGCATTGATGTAAGAAGTAACACTTAGAATGTAACCTAAAACACAGAACCCTCTTTGTCTACATGGGGGCTTTGGCTGGTCTTTCCAGGAAGGAAGTTGGACAACAGGGCAAGACAACAAGGCTAAATTGCAGATTAGAGAAGAGGCAGCTCGGAAGCGTGAGCGGGCCATGGCCTATGCATTTTCTCAACAGGTATGTTTACTAAATTCAGGTACTGAGATAGTACATAAAGTTTTGGTAAGTTGTATCGGTTCTCAAGTCTTATGTTGTTAGCTATCATGTTGCTGAAAGTAAGTATATGTCCATCCTTTTATGTGCATGGACAGTTGAAGCGAAGTACCCCACAGCGGAACATGCTGTTTATTGACACTGAACCAGATCAACCACATTGGGGTTGGAGTTGGATGGATCGATGGATGGCTGCCCGTCCCTGGGAAAATCGCAGCCTTGATCAACTGAAAGATGGTTCGCAAGCCATTCCATCTCTGAAGTCATTGGAGGCCAGGACAAAGCATATTGACAAGCATGTTGACCCAGGTGACATCTCTCTCAAGGTTGGAGGGAAATCCTCAACAAAGAAAGGTGAAGAAAAGCCTGTTTCAGTGTCTCGACCAGTTCAAAATGGGAAGAAGCCAGCTGTTCCTTTGCCCCTTCCGTCCCCACCATACATTCATGACTCCATGGCTGCTGATCTCCCAATACAGAACACCACACCTTCTGAGGAGGTCCCATCTACAGAGCAGGCACTATCCACAGAGGTTGAAGATGCAGCAGCTCAGATGCCATCATTGTCTGCAGATGTGGAAGATGCATCCTTCTCATCAGCTGCGCATGAGAAAACTGTGATATTACCACCATCACCAGAACATCCATTCACTGTAAAAGTTCCTTCAGATCTACCAAGCAGTTTCTCTCATGAACCTTATGAATTGAAGGAAGTGACAACTAATGGAAATAACTCATCATCACTTCACAGCCCTGGCTGTAATGGAGTTGATCATGAAGGAGAGAGCATGGGCAAAGCTAGTCCCCAGCAATCCCAAGCAGGTAAACCCTCTGGTCTTCACATAAAAGCACCTATCAAACCATTTCATCAAAGGTGGTGAAAGTTTTGTCACTATGGTTGGGAGATAAACCTGCTGTCAATTTCTTGTTCTTTGCTCACTGTGTCTACCAGTTTGTCTGAACTACTGTATGCTGTTCAAGCTTGCTGTACAGTATATGCCAGACAGATTATTGCCAATAGCTACAGACATCTACTGTACATTCTGACATGGGTGTGATAATGGCCTCATACAGGCAACAAGAAGCCTCTGAATGATATTGCAAACAACACTAAGGAGGCGGAGACTGGTGAAAATGATCTTCCTGCAAGTTTCAAGCCAACAACAAGCCGCTACATGGCAGCGACAGAATCTGCGAAGGCTAAGTTCCGTTTGCTTGGAAGCCCTCAAAATAGGACTGAGGGTGATGAATCACCAAGGAAACATCAAAAGCGGCTCTCGTTAAATGGGGCTGCTCGAATCAGCAAACCCATCTCCCCAGCTCCTCGTGCAAAATCTATATCTCAGGTAACTGATAGATCATTTGGTAATTGTTGTTCTACACTAGGCTCTTTACTTCATTTACCTACTTCATCTGGTTTATATTTGAAGTTATTATAATTCCTTTTCACAATGAATTTGTCAGGTGCGGACAAGTCTCCCAGGGGGACTTTTCAAAGAGAAATCTATAGACATCACTGGCATTGAGTCACCTATTCGGAGAAAATCTTTGGGAGGTGATCAAGGAAAAGCTGCTGTGAAGTGGAGGTAGTCTTGTTAGCCTCATGTTCAATTTGAAGGCCAAATGGCATATGATGGTTCCAGCAGACCTGGTTACCTTGAGATGCAAATATTGTGGAAACTGCTGGAGCACCCAGAAACAAGGACTTGAACTGTGCAATGCAAGCGTAATCCACCGAGGAAATATCACAATCCCATGATAAGTGTCGTCAAGTTGTTTTGCAGCCTTTTTGGGATGTCACTGTAGTGAGTGGTTTGAATGTGACCTGGTTTTGTGCACAATTATGGAACACACCTACTATTGTGTGTAGTTGTATAGGCACACGCACAAACATGCTCATAAGGCCATAACTGGGGACTGCATTGAGGTTGTTGATGGTTCCAGTGCAGGTCCATGGTCCTTTCTCATATGGAAAGAGAAAATGCATTGTGCCTTAGAGCTGTTTTCAAGAGCAATTGTGGTTTGTTTGGAAGGAGTAAGCTGAAATTTATCCAGCAGTGATCTATGTAAGCTTGAGGAGAGATTCTTCTTTGGTGTCTGGAAAGAAAGATAAGTTTCACCAATTCTCTCTCCCATGTTTTGTTTCAATTATTTTAGCTTGTTTCTTTTACACATGGAAAACACCAGATGTTCAACCAGATGTACAAAACCTGAATAATTCCTACTTTTCTCAATCCTGTTGTTGTCTCTGAATGTTTCTCTACTCCTGAGCTTCTTCTAGAAAGCCGTTCTCTCTGCCAATGCTTGTTGGCCTTTTATAGGTTGCCAATATTTAGGAAACTCATGGGCAATTCTTGGATTTGAAGACCCTTTGGAGCAGTACCAAGTTCTTGAACTCTCTCAAGATTGGTACAGATCTTTCTCCTCTTTGTTTCCCCATTTTCTCCATCATTTTTTAATTCCTCCTTTGGTAGAGAAGCGATCTCTGGTAGGGTAGGCAGGGCGGATTGTCATCATGGTTTAGAAGTTCTAAAACTTCTAATATGCAGATGTTTGTTTGAAGAGGAGTGTGAAGTTCTGTTCTGTCGAGTTAGTTCCTTCTCCAGAGGTTGAGAGTAATGAAAGTAGCAGAGCATGAAATTTAGTCTCATTTTCTTTTGGTAGATAACAATAACATGTTCCTCCTCAAATGAATGTACCAATGAATGTTTTACTAATTTGTTGTTGTTTCTAAACTAATATCTGCATTGGTACTAATTTGTTGCAGTCCATTTCTCTCAATTTATGTATCAATTTTTGAAAAAACTTGGTTTGAAATATCAACTGTGGTTTCATGTATTAAGAGAAAAATAATTTCTTGGATGTTTTTACCAATAACCCAAGATTTTCAGAGGAGTGCTTAAAATGTTAACATTGACATGAAAATGGATATTTTCCATCATAATATTTCTCATGTTGTCAAGTGTGGCATAGTTGTGTAACAAGTTGGAGCCTAGGGCAAATGATTAGTATCTTTATTTTTAAAATCACTTTTTTTGCTTTTGAATTGTGAAGTTTTTTTATGTTTTAGATTCTAATAATATTTTCAATATTTTATATTAGGTGCATGCTGCGTTGTGCAGAATTTCTGTGCAGAATTCGTTTGGCACCATAAAGCAGTGTTTTTTTTCTGCTTAGTTTTTCTCTGTGTTCTCTGGAGAAGTTGAGGTTTTTTGAGGACAACATTCGATATAAGAAGTATCTAGAGATGAAGGTAACTGCTGGTCACCATTAAACATAGGGTCTCTCTAGGGGCCTACCACCTTGTGTAAAGCACTGGCGCTCTTTATCTTTTCTATTTCTTTTCCAGTCGGTCCAAATCTCCTCTCCACTACTGTCAATCTTTCCAGCTCTCTTTTTTGAAGATTCTACTAAATGTGATAATTATCTCCAAAAAAGTGTAAGAAATGTTTTAAATCTAATGAAAATGCTGGAAAGAAAAGGTCAGTGTTATATGGGGAAGCTACCCAAAATCCTACTGTCTCTTTCCAACACTGTTACTTTCTTTCTTCTCTTCTGTGTTACTTCCAATTTTTCCAAACTGGCAATTAACCACAAGAAGATTTAGCCAAACTTGGCTTATGGGTAGAAGTGAAGTTAAAATAGATAAGATTGTTCACATTTTAGGCTACATTTTAGGCCTAATAAAGAAATCTGACGATGTTGCAAGAAATACTGTCGAGATCAAGCTCCACTAAAAATAGCCAACTGGCTAAATTTGCTCAGAGACGAATACGCTGGCCATAGTCGTCAAGGTAATTTTCCTTTCTTCTCCGCTTCCGTTACCAATCCCTATGGTCAGCCGACCATCAGAGACAGGAAACACTTATTCCACCGGATTCCGCTCATGGTTTAGAGCCTACATTCTGGTTTTACTACAACCCACTAGCATTTCAATGTCCATCTACAAACCATACGCAGCCATCTACTTGCCTATTAGGCACCTACTATCCTACCTATACTGGACCTATACAGTTTAGGTAACTAAGGTGAAAGATGATGTCAACCATAAACCCTCCTGTCAACCACACCTGCGTCATACCTCCAATTTGATTGTGGCAAGCAAATGAATCAGATCAACCAAAGTTGGTCCAATTTGATTGTGGCAAGCCGGTGGACGCCCAAATCCTGTTCCTTTCCACAGGCTTCCAGTGGGATGATGGCTGCTGAAAATAGATCCCCTTAAAAACAATCATATCTCACATAGTGGCTTAAATTTTCGTTGTCACAGAATTGGATTCAATTTCAGGATTCCTTTTGTGCACAGATTCGTTTTATTGCAAATGGAGAAAGAGAAGAATAACAATACCATGAATTTCTTTTTGGTGGGAAATCCTCAAAATCTCCTTCAAGCAAATTCGGAAGGGGAACCCAGAGTACATGACCATTATTATGAACCACCATAACACATACCTTTCAGGCTCCCTGCATCTTACCTTTCAAACAAAACCTCCCCACATCTAACAAACAGCAAAACCTCCAAAACAAGCATTAATGTGCCCACCCTTCCATCATAACAGAGAAGGATCAAAACTGCAGACAAACTGCACCAAAAAACATGCCACAAACTTTTGTTCTTTGACATCTTGGTCACTACTACGAGCCTATGATCATCAATTATGTACATAATGTGGTCAAGAAAATGGCATTATCTGCTAACCCAGACCTTAATGTAATAATAGCACATAACATGTAAAATTTTGATATCTATCTGACCATGAGTATCTGAACACCATAGTAGTACTAGTTCTCTACTTGAATACATGCACACACTCTCTACAGGGACATGATCCAAGTTTAATCAAGACTGCCAAATAGGTAGAGTAGAGACAACAGTATTATGTTATACAAACCACACAATACAAGGAAAGCAGTATTGTACAGTTAACTGAAACTTGTTCTTGAACCCTACTAACAGAGATGTCAGATCATTTGAGCACAAATTCACTCAAAACCCATACTAACCCCCTGACAGACTTGACTGTTTTGGAAATGATCTAAGCAAAGTGTGAACTGTAGGCAGTCTCTTTGGAAGGATCTGGAAACAAAGAATACCTAGCAAGCACTGAACTAACCACTACATACCAGTGACATGAGGCCTCCTGACTAAGTGAGGAAGCTCTAACTACAAAGCCAAACCAGAATTGATGAAGAAAGATTACACTCAAGCCTCTTGCCTCCATCAGATGACGGTAGCACCTTCATTGACCAACCAGTGTCGCAGCTTCAACCTCACTGACAGACCAGTTGCGGAAAAAGCTGCAATCTCTGCGGACTGCATAGCATCTAGTCAGCCGTGGTATGATATCTTCATCTGAAAGAGGAGCAACCTTGGATCCCTGTGCCATTAACACTGGCTCTGTGGCAGTGGTCGTCGTTGACGGAGGTAGCTGTGGCTGTTGTTGCTTCTTATTGTTAGCCCAGCATCTGGTGAGGCAAACTCTATCATCATCTTCCAAGCGCACAGAAAACGAGCGTGTCTCCATTTCATCTTCAATCCGGAAGGATTTTGTAGAGCCTTCCATTGTGTTGCATGTTAAGCACCCGAGGCTCATGGTTGAGAACGTTGTGAACGGCATTCAAGTTGGTGGAATAGTTACAGCAGCTACCAAACACTACAGTAGCCAAAAAACCAACAGAAAAAGAACTCATGATCAGTCCACAGGGGTTTCCTTGGCCTAAAACCACAAAAAGGAAGAGATATGGAATCCGGAAAAAAACTAAAAGCACCCACGACCAGCAGACAACCCACCAGAAATGGACAAGAGCTGCCAACCAGATCTATACCAACACTGACCATCTTGGCAGCAAACTACTTCCCTGCAATCCTACCATCTCCCGGAAACACAGAGTCTAAGAAAGTGTTTTTGATCCCCAATTGGAACAACCGTGACAAAGGTAAGAAAGAAACCCTCGCTAAGACAAGGAACCAAAACAAAGAGAAAAAGATACCTCACATCCGCGCGGGATACCAAGATCCTAAGCCAAAAAGGAAACTGATCCGGCCAACCATACAAGTAAAGAACCTCACCTGTTTGCTCACGAGAGTTATGTTCCAAGAAAGAAGCCGCCCTTCAACGATGCAATCCAAGCAGTGCAGACATTTTCAGCGCCGACTGATCTCGAAACCCTTGACTCTCAACCGGTCTTTAAAACCCTTTCTTCCCCCCTTTCCTCAAAGATTTGCGTTACGCCGCGACTCCTGATACTAGGAACTCATCATGCTTGAATCCGGAGAACAATCTCCTGGCCGCAAGCAAGAAAGCAAAGATGAAAACCTTCGTCAAAGAAGACAAGCAAAAAAAACCTCAACGCTCTTCAAGATACACACACACACACACGCAGATACCCCGCCCAGTTGCATGAAAACACAAAACTAGCACAAAGGAACGAAAGGCTCTGAAAGCAGAAGAAGATGCCAGAGAGGGGAAAAAAAAACTACTTCAACGAAAGATTTCAAGACGGCTATTTGCTTGTGGATACACAATAATATCGGCTCCCCAAAACCCAGCAAACCCACCGAAAGACAAAATACCAGAGGAACAACAACAAGAACGCATGCGCAAAGAGCGTGCAATCTGCTTAAGTTCACCGGATTCTGCGTTGAAGATTTCCACGAGCGGAAAGCGAAGAGACCACGGCACCGCCACCGCTCGTCAGCGCAGCCCTAACCCCGCTAATCGCGATTAAGTATGGGCGATAAATCAGGGGTTAATTAACCGGGCCCCCATCCGTCTGAAGAGAATCAGCACCCATCAGCTCACCATGATGGATGGATGGTAAGTGGCTAGGGAAACAGTTTTCTGTTGGGTTCCAGTTCCCAAGCTAACCATGGTGGTTACCTCAGTCGCCATTTTTGACTCCTTCTTTCTGGATTTATATCCAGAGTCTATCTATGGTTTCAGACCCATCTATGTAATGGTGTAATTATGTTATACTCATAGCTTTCTCACTCCCTTCGCTAAACCCTAAACCTACTTACGAGGATATGAAACAAATATATAAGAACGTTTACATAAATTTTTAAATTTAATTTTATGCACTTGTTGTGAAAATTTTAAATATCAAAGCTTAATTTTCAAAAGTTTGTGCAAAACAAATTAATAGAGCAATATATAACTTTGGGTTTATTGAGAGCTTTTTCCCCGGCCATAGGATTCCAGTACACATGATATTACATTATTTTTCAGAAATGTTAAAATTTCCAAAAATATAAATCTCAAAGGAAAAATGTTGAATTTTTCAAGAACAAATTATTTGTGGAAATGAGAATTTTAAAATAAACTAATTATTTGATAGACAAGTGTTAAAGCTGCCAGTACCATGGTACCTTACCTGACCTAATCTTTGAAGGGGAAAAGAAAATCAGCCCTTTCTTAAATGCATGAACTATAAATCACCAAATAGTCATCTATTTTTTCTTACCTACGTAGCTTTATGTATGTAGACTAGAACCTACTTCTTACAGAAATGGGTTACCAAGGTGAAACCAGATATTAACTCTGGTTAAGGTTCATCTATAACCGAGTCATACTGGGCATCCAGTGGACGGTGCACTGGTGGGTGCTGGTTCACTCTGGCCAGTGCAATAATCACTTCCTAACCATTTACCTTTTCATTTTATTACAATTTTACCACCGACCACCACCACACGCAAAATAAAAGTCCGACTCTGCTAATTCACCGTGGGGAAGGAGAGTAGGTAAAATCATCCATTCATTCCATTCACTAATCAAGGATGAGAAGCGATGAGGTCAGATGAATTGTTCCACAAACGTAAAAGAGACAAGTAAGTTACTCCTCCTGAATGGATGATATATGTGTGTTTCCTCATGGATGAATCTTGGCTAATGTAAAATTCTATCTCTGGATGAAAGCACGCCTGCTGCTGCTGCTGCTGGATGTTGCGTTGATGAAGGCACCCCACAAAAGTTATGTTAATCATCCGCGTTAAAGCAAGCAACTTGAGCTGGAGGGTAGATACCTATGGACGACCGCCTCGTGGGCAACTGGGTGCATGGGCTGCCGCCCACTTACGCTATCACATTCATCCACCTGGACATTTGCTTTGATTGAGGATAGGCTCGGCACGTGCCGCGAAGTTAAAAAGTAAAAAGTAAAAAGACCAAGTTCATCAAAGTCTATTACGTAAGATTTTGGGCCCAGTTGGCGAAAGATGCTGTCAACTACGCAACGTAAACTTTGCATACTGTACTCTCTCTATTTTGAAGCAGGGTTTGTTGTAAGGATTTTGTGACGTAGTCAAAGTGGCGATCATTCACAGAAAGAATAATTTAGCCAAATTTGGCTACGCACCAGATATGAAAGTAGGAAAAAAAGAATCCTTCTACATTCTTGGATATCTACTGGAACTTATCATAAAAATTTGAAAAAAAAAATCTTCAATATCTGGCGAATTTGAGTCATTTTTTTCATGAAAATTCCTTTGTTTAGGTCGAAATCATATTTTTAAATGTTGGAAATTTGCTAGTAGAAGAAACACTTTCTTTTCAGTGTTTCTTTACTGGTGAATTCTCGACCTAAACAAAAATATGATTTTGACCTAGCTATAGAAAGGATTTTTCAAGGGGAAAAATGATCAAAACTTGCCAGATTTTGGGGAATAAAAAAATCCAAATCGCCAAATTTGACAAAAACATTTTCTGGATGATGGCCATTTTGTCTGCATCACAAAATCCTTAAAACAAACCCTGCTACCGTGGCACTTTAACGCCAACCATAAAAGTGGCTCCAAAAGTACAGGGAAAGGTCGAAGGAGTGGGCGGCCGTGTTTCCTGGAACTCCATTGGGAAATTAGCCTGTAAACACTGCTACTTTGCTCTCACACTAGGCTACCCAAGTAACTAAACAGTGTATGGGCTAAAGTCGGGCTTCACCAGAATAAGGGCCCTGCAAGCTGGAGCTGGGTGTGGGCCCGTGGTAAAGCCCACCTTCCTCTCAGCGCTTTACATGGCATAAAAATTGCAGCAGTTTTTCTTCTTCTCCAGTGATATCATGGGAAAAGCAGTAAAAAATAAAATGGCAAGCTTTTTGGAAATAATGCTGGCCTATTACGCTGTATAAGGCTACATACAACTACACTAAAAAAAAAATTGCAGAGGTTTTTAAATAAGTGCCTAAAGCACGATTCACACCTGGTGTTAAATGGATGTTAAGTTGGTGTTAATTTTTCCTGATTTTTAGGTGCATTCACATATAAAATGTTGGCTAATACTGCCAATGATATGGCATTCTAAGTGGCAAGTAGTGGTAGCATTGATGGTAGCTAACATTCAATCTTGCCTAAATCCTAGATTTTAGACATTTTTTCAATGTTAGGTGATAAGGTAAAAAATGACCATTTAACATCATGTTGGCTAGCACATACCTACAAGGTAAAGGGGGGTATAGATCCCACTTTCTTCCCACTTACCGTTCACAAGAGTGATTTCAAACCCCTAGTTCTTCATTATTTCACACATTGTGAATGCTCACAATTGAAGAAACTCAAGCACAATAACAATGGTGTAGTAGTGATGAAAGCATGACAATATAAAAGCACAACAATGATGACACAATAGCGATGGCACAATTGAAATGAAAGCAGAAAAACAATAGCGATGGCACAATTGAAATGAAGGCACAATAACACAACAATGATGGCATAGTAGTGATTAAAGCACATTGACACAACAAATATGGTGCAATTGAAGAAAGGATGCCAAGAGACAACCTTGAGACGATGCGAACTTTTGTCAAAAGAAACGATGATGAAGATGTTGTGTATTTTTAGAATATTCTTGGTGTGAATCCCTCATGATGTTAGGGTAACTAAAAAAGAAAAAATACATAGCAACATGTGAGAATGTAGTGTGGATAAAACACCATCATTACTTAACATGTAAATTATAACAACTATGTAATGTTAGCCTAGTTTAACAATTTTTCACTAACACTAGGTGTGAATCATGCTTAAATATATTTTAAAGTATGAAGGCAAGGAAATAAGTTGTTACTATGTAAGTTGGTCTTATGTAGGTAGGTAAATAGGTAAGCCAATTGGTGGATAATGAAGTACATAGATGCATGTGGATGGTAATTATGAGGTTGGTACTATCTATAAGCTTGTGCTTAGTATCAATATTAGAGCATCTCCATGGGAACACATTGAATGCCTCACAACAATAAACTCCCACACAAGAAAAAAAAACCCAAAAACTAGCATCCCACTTGTGCCTCCACTTGAAATAAGGTCTCTGGACCTTGTAGGGAATTTTATGTTTTTGTCATCACTTTTATGTAAAATATTGGAGTCCTTGAGCTCATTACCATTTTTGACATTAGGAGGAAGAAGTGATGATGTCACAAAGTTTCTTCAACGCATCCAAGGAACCTTTGGAGCTTAGCACATTTTCTACAACGAGCACCATGTTTCTCATGGCATCAAATGCAAAATAAAAAAAGGGAAGAACTCATTGCTAAAAAGATCACTAGCTTTGCAAGTTTTATTTCCAAAACCTTGTGATTGGCAATGGACAAAATCATCAACGTTTTGCAACAGGGTGCAATAACATGACAATTGTAATAATTGACCTCCAACATGTGCAAAAAGATTAATAAAAAGCTTGGAAATGGAATGGGGGGTGATTAAACATGATGTCTCCAAATTTGTGTGCTACCATGAGTTTGTTGTTGCCTTAAATGAATTAGGGACATTTAAAGAAAACACATTGCAAAAAGCACTATAATTCTATCAAAACAAACACCCAAAGCATCAATCCTTCACCTTCATACATTATTAATTATTAATAAAAAACATTCCATAGTGTGCGAACATGCTAAAAGACATGTGCAAAACATTGCCTATGAAATAAAAACCTTAAAGCAAGTAGATGGGGTGAAATAAAATTAATATTTTTAAAATTAGAGAATCCAAATTTATGGGAATCACACAAAAACACCGCAAGGTTTTAAAATTGTGAATGAAAAAGTCCTATAAAAATCACACAAGTAAAAAAGGACTACAAATAATGTGTTTCAATAGACAATGGAAACTCAAGGCATGCACTAAAGCATTCATACTTGTACAAGTTATTGTCGTTCAATGTCTGCAAATGTTCAGTGAGATCATTAATGAATCTAAAGTGGCTATCAACATTTTCTATGGGATTTGTGCCATTTATGAATGTTTCAAATGTGAATCCTTTTTTAAATTATAAAGGATTGTGGTCTTACCAAGCTAATTCTAGATTTTCACATTCATTTTCAATAATCATGTTACGGAATACCACACATGCCATCGACACATTTGTTATCACATCCCTATTTCATTGTTTATTAAGATTTGTAGTAACTGAAATCTAACCTAGAGAACCCCAAAAAAATGTTCCACATCTTTTTGTGCATTCTTTTAACATTTTACAAAATGTTGTTGATTTTCACCTTGTGGTTTGTGAAGTTTTTGGAAAAAAATCAATCTCCTTGGATAAAAATCTCATTGATGAGTAGATACAAATGTATATAAATCATCCCATTCACCAAGGAATTGGCAATCAAAGGAGATTGATCCAACAAATTCAAATCATTGTTATATTAAGCAACCCAAAATAAACATGCCATATCCATAGTAATCAATCAACTATTACTTCTAATATAATAATTATTTGTTTATCCTAATTTGTGAATTGCTTTTGCCAAGCAATGACGTAATTGTTCCATATGTACAACATATAGTCCAATGAAGCAAACATAATTTGGAAATTGTGGTCCCCATTGATTTTGCATTGTTTCTCCAAATCAACACATGATGCCTGCCACAAGTACTCCTATTCAAAAATCTCATGAATCACTTTAATGAATTGTTTCAAACATTTGGTGATGATGGTTTCAACCAAATAAAAATACTTGTTGATGGCATTTGATGTAACACCATATGTTGGAATATTCACAAAGTTACCATGAATTTTTGGGTGGAAGAAAGACCAAAATGTTCACATGCATCTTTGCGTTACACAAAATACAAATCATGAGCACAAACAACATTCAAGATTCTACAAAACAAATGTGTGTTTCAACATATATCTTGTGCGAAAATCTAATCATCATAGACAAGTGACAAAGAAAAGTAGTCTCTCAGTATTTGTGAGTGGCTTCGATGTCATTGGCAATCAAAATTTTCTGGATGTCCTAGCAAAGATTCAGCGAGCCAACATTAGGCTTCATCCTCCACCTATGCCAACATAATTTGTGTGAACAACTCATTGTCATCATCATCTTCAAGCTCAACTTGGGTTTAAAAGCCCATTCACAACCAGCCTGGTAGGACCCTCCCTTAAGGTCTTGTTTCAGTTTTAGACCCTACTTGCTTCATAACAGCCAAATATCAGTCTTGGACCCCATACCTACTAGGACCAGACTAGAATGAAAAGTACAAAGGTACCCAATGCCATGACTAAATTAGGGCATATGAATCCTTTTAAAAGTGTCCATACCAATTACCAGCCGGTACTTACAAAAATCACTACCAGACTTTCACTGGTAAGTACATGGCTACCCATTGTGGTTACCACATTCTGCTCCGGTTTCCAATGTTATAGCCGCAATGATAGCCATGTACTAACCGTCCTCAGTGATCTACCTGTAATATGGTTAAGTACAGTGGTTAGCTATGGGAGATGAATACCATGAAAAAGTGTTTTCAGTCCACACATCATCCATCCTGCATGGTGCGGTCTTGGATGTTGGTTCATTGTGGCCATGAGTGCATTGGCTACATTTTTTTTTGGAAAAACGCCTCTGTCCAAGTGCATTACCCAGCATATGGCAAAATTCAGTTGTTGGCTAATTTTTATTTTTATTTCAAAAATGAAATTTTTTTTGTGAGTTTTCTAATCACCAAACTTGGGAACTTTTTTTTTAAAACAGCTAGATTCTATAGTAGGTTCCAATAGGTAGGCTAACAATATAGGCGGTCGTTTAAAAATGCTCAAATGTTTTTTAACTTTCATTTGTCTTTAGCCAAATTTGGCTAAATCATGAAGATCATGTATTGGAAATAAGTGGAAAAACCTTACAAATCATGAAAAAAGGTTTTACCCCCCATGTGGAATCTTACATGTAAGTTGAAATATTTGCCAGGTAGCCCAAGTACACGACATCATAGTGCCATGTAAGGCCACCCATCACCAAGCTTGTGTGCCACATCATTGAACTTTCTCAAAACCTCACCTATGTCGATTTATAGCATGCTGAGTTACTGTAGAGCACTGGCCTTTCAGGAAGGACAAGTGTTATTGTGGTGCCAATAGCCCCACCCTAGTTTCTCGCCCTTTATATTCTGTTTTTGACTTTACCCTGATAGGGTCTTTTGGCATTAGGCCAATAGCCCAAGTGGTTAGGACCTTGGGACCTGAAGACATCATCCAAGTGGCTATTGTGGATTCAATTTATGCATTGAATATGATCAAATATCTTTCTATCCTTAGATTTTATTTTTTCTTTACAAAAGTCGATCCTATCAACTCACGATATCACTTGCAATATTGTTGTTTTGGTTGTTTCCCCAGATTTAACTTTATGAGCCCATCAACGGATTTTCTTGTGGCAACATTTTTGCTCTCTAGTGAATATTTTAGAGAAAAAAATTGGAAAAGAAAAGAAATCATGGAGTCCACATGTTTGTGTGTGATTATATAATGAACTGTATATTTTAAATGTCATGAGAATGAATTGAACCTACTTGGAAGATGGTTAATTATGAATACCAATTACTTACACTATTGCTTTATTTACAAAATTCTTATTAGAAACCGTTTTGAATCTCAAAGATTTGGATAATGGCTATTTTAATTTCCTCAAATGCCTTGTTCAATTCATTATTCATATTATTTCTCTTGTTCAAATTATTTAATTCAAAAAATTTCAAAACATATAAGTCAATTAAATTAGAGATGATGAATAAAATGTATTTGGGAAAGATTTCCAACATTATTTGACCATTCACTAATTGATGAATGTTTAAGTGTTGTTCTTATAATTCTATACATGTACACATTCATCACATATTCTAGGGCAATGGGTTTCTTTTGGGTGGTGAATTTTTGTTCTTTTAATTTAACTTAAAATAGAAATTTGGAGAATTGTTCTTTTTTGACAAAAATTCACCACTTTTGTGAAATTGAAAATTGAAAATACAACCCCATTATAAGGGTGACCATGAGGTTCCTACAATTCTTGCATTGATATAAGGATTTTGAAATAAAAGACTGATCTTGGCTTAGAAATTAGTATGAGTCTAAAGATGGATATGAATATAATATTTGGCATCTGATTTTAGTGATGCTAGAGGATTGTGTATTTTGTTGTGGTATGCAATTTGATCAAATATGAATGTTTAATTACCAAAGCATGCTGAGGATACACAGATAACCCTAGCACTCATGAAAAAAATTGTTTACATTCAAACATAGAAAAATTTCATAGATGATCGTGCCCCTATATGTGGTTTAAGATTTCAATCTATTTGAGACACTAAAAATCCAAACAAGCTTTTAAAGGCTATTCTTCTTCTTTCCTCATTAATGATTTTCAAATTCAACCGATTTAAGATCCTAGGACATGTGACCTTGGTATTAGGATCATACCAAAAGAATTTTTTTAATGATTTGAGGTGCTACACCCATAATTCATAAAAAAACCTATTAACAATATAGGAAGCCCTTAACATGATTATTCAAGAATTCATAACTAATAAAGAAAAACACAAAACTTTGGTTAACTTTTAAATTGTCTTGTCTTTAAGGGGGGAAAAAATGAGAGTAAGAGAAAATTGAAGTCTAATTTGCTCACAATCCTTATTTTGAAGGTTTTGAGCATTTTCAATTTACTTACTGTAGCTTATGGCATTGAGAACATATGGAATTAGCAATATGTTTTATATGAAATTTTGCACAATTGAGAAAATTGAAAAATGAAATAGGAATATTTTCTTTCATATTCCTTGTTTTTTTTAATTTTGGAAAAAAATTGAATAATGTTCACCACCTTTGCACCCTGGTTTTGGTTTGGTAGCATTTTTTTTTGGCATTTTAAAAATGTATAAACTATTGCCATTTAATGCAAGATCTTTATTGGAATGTCATACCATAGTTTTTATGAAGTATATACCAAGGGGATTTATTTTTTCAATTTTGCAAATAAGCAATTAAAATAGAGTCCCATATATTGGTTGTTGGGTAAAAATTATAATTTAATTAGTTTAGTGGTAGGATTGTGTTTATTATGAATGAAAATATAATCAATATAGCCCATATTTGTTAATCCTAACTTTAGAAAAAATCTTTAAAAACATAACATATGTATTGAAGATCATTATAAATACATGTATTGGTATATGTACACTAATATTAATTGGTATAAGTAGATTCAATAATAAAACAGTAAATCAGCTAATACTAGTAAATGATTTAGTAATCAAATGTGGAGGAATGTGAAGTGAAAGATCCCTTCATATTATTAACAATTGAATCATTCTAAAGAAAACTTACAAGTTTATATAGATATTTAAGTTGATGAATATGCTAAGTACATATGATTTGTAAAAACAAAAGTATTTTTATCACATGATCTTATCAAGTCTAGTTGCATCCTTATCATTCCTAGGTGAAAGCATGGTAAAGTAAATAGAAAAAATGTTGCGCCCAAAATGTAGTTTAAAAATGACAAAATTTTGATATAAACACATGAAAGTAGATTAAAAACTTGTGAAAGTAAAAATATGAAAAACCATGGCCCTCCATTTAGTTTATAGTAAGTTGAATACAAATTTTGAAAAGCTTTGGTATCATAAATTAAGTGAAAATTAGATTTGAGCATGATAGGATCAATTTGGTGTTCAAACCTACTTTTACACTAAATTTTTTATATATTATGATTATAACACACATATTTTGATAGTACACAAGTATTTTTTAAGGCTCCATTAACTTGAAAGTAGAAAAAGTTCAATATTTCATGTACTTGCAACCCATTTTGTAAGATTAGAAACTTCCTCCAAGTAAATGCAATTTTTGTAAAATCTACTTAAATCTATATGAAGATGTTCATTTTTCAAATTTATAATATTAAAATGAAAGATTATTTTCATATTAATCATTGAATAAAATAGTATGTCTAGTTTTAATGCATCAAAAATCTTTTGTGTCTACTTGTAATATTTTGTGACAAGGTATAAAGGTTGTTTACCATGCTTTCACCCTCCTCACAATTTCAAGTATTAAAATGAAACATTTGAATAAATATATTGTATCAAAATTTGATGCAAATAAAATAAAATAAAATAAAAATATCTATATAATTAAATTTATGATGGGTTACATATTTGCAATTAAAAAAAGGTAATAATTGGGTGGGAAATGTTTCTCTCACAAAATTCCCCCAAAAAATACCTTGTTTGGTGCAAGTAATGTAAATTCTAAACATTTTAGCCTCCCCATTGGGAACATATCAAAATGTTGGGAAGGTAAGAGTAATTACACATATTATATCAAATTTGTAATCAAATCATATTAAATTCAATGGAAAGAAAAATGATTTCATAATGCAACTTGAACATATTTTGAATTTGGTTTTTATACTTATGTCAAAAATTGTCTCAATTTCAAATTCACCTTTAGTTCATCAACTTTTTAAATATATTTTGACCATGGTTTCACCTAATATTTAAAGCACATAACTTTATTATTTATTACAATGTTGAATTGTAAAATATAATTATTTTTACTATTAAGAATAATTGACAAGAAAACAAGTATTATGCATCTTGTTGAACCAGACTAAGTAATAAAATATTTTCAATGCTCCCCAAATAGAAGATATTACTACCAATACAATATTGTGGAAATTTTTCCATTTAACATAACTATATACAACACAAGCTCACACTTTTGAACAAAGGATATTATGGGACAAACTATGTTACTATTGGGGAATATTTCTTGGGTGCATATTGCATGCATGTTGCCCCATATCTTTGCTAGAATATAATTTTCAATCCTAACTTTTTTTCATCATCATTTTTGACCTAGGATTTACAACAATTTGGCTATTTATTGTGATTCACATTAATTAGTTTAATTAGTTATGGTGTTTCCTAAAGATAAAAAAGACCTCTTGTGGCAGTGGGCCACTTTGATTAGCATATTGCCCAAAAATTGAAACTTTGGGAATGTTCTATTCATTGGCACCCACATTGACTTACAAACCATACTTGTATGAAAATAACAAAACCACCTAATGCACCTTTAGTCATCAAAAGCTTTCCAATACTAATAAAAACACCTCCCAAATTTCCAAAAAATTAATTAAGAAAATTATTGAATTTTTAGTTATGAAAATATTCAAAATTCAATAATTCATGCATTGCAAGTCTAAACATTCTAAAATCACCTTGGTGTAACCCTACTCATCAAAGGCTTCCAAATAGTATCAAGAACATAACTAAGGGTCCTTTAGTTTAGGAGATTTCGATGTGACAAAACAAAAAGGGTGTGATCGTTAATATGTACCAAACTAATTGTAACCAATGTTGGTTTAGTACATAGGTTGACACTTGGTATGAACATTGGTATTAAAAACTTGATTATCTTAGTATGTACTATACTTGGTACCCATCCAATATTAGTACACCCTTGGTATCTCTTTTGGAAAAACCCATTTAAAATTATACCAAGTTAATCTTATAGTTTTGATACCAAAATGCATACTAATATTTGGGGTTTAATGCATTCATATCACCTAGATTGAAGTGTTTGAAGGATTTAAGGTTTCATGAAAAATTGTCTCTTTCATTTGGTTTTATATTTTTACATGACATTTGTAGATTATGATATTCTTTTTTCATTTGGTTGCAAAGTAATTAACAAGGAGGTGAAAAAGTTTACAATTATTGGCATCATTAATGAATTAGTGTAACAACCTATTGGCATCATGGATGAAGCACCCACTACGAAGTTGATGATTGAGAGTGTTGAGGTTGATGTTAAGCAATAAGTGTCCTAGGGTGTTTAACTTGCTAAATTGCAAAAGAACCAAAAATCTTAGTTCAAGTGCATCATTAAGCCTCCCTTACTTGGGCATTCTAATGATCCATCACCAATAGTCCATGTTCAAGTTGTTAAGGTGATGCGGTGCATGATGTGTCTTTTGCATCACAAGTTAAGTTTCAAGTAGCAACAACACTACATGATCCAAAATATATATTATTTCTTTCAACCCTACACATGGCATCATATTCAATATGAAAAACCATGTTGTGAATGAACATAAAGTTGTTATGATTTGATACAAAGAACATAAGAAGGTGATAAAGGAAGGTGGTGCCAATTAACAAAAAGGGGAAAAGTGGAAAATAATGCCTCCCACATCCATTTCAATTTTTTTACAAATTGTCCAAAATCGGGTTTCCAATCCAAAATAGTTGAAATGATCCATACAAGCCCAATGATTGAAGTCAACAAAGGTTTTTTTAAAAATGTGGTATTGGTTATTACAAAGGGATACATGCCACGATTTGTAGTTGAAAGTCCATGGTTATGGCAACTTGTGATGAAAAAATGTTATTGAATCAAATTTTCATCACAAAAACAAATTGTTCAATAACACATCCCAAATATATTGGCAGAGGTGATGGAGGTGTATGTCTTCCTAGCAATTGCATAAACACTACTAGATTTGACCTCTAGATGTCCATAACCTAATTTGATCCATTCACACTTGTCATGAATTTCATCAATGATGATTGGGTGCCTTGCCATGTTATAATAAGGGTACCTTTAAAGCAACATTAATGAAACAAGTGAAATTTGCTTTGGTTGAATATTGATTATAGGCAAGATCATTGTTTACATCAAGGATGAAGGCACAAACCTAAACACCAATGCTTTTGCATTGATGAAGGTTATATCATGTGCATTGTTATAGTTTCCTTCAATATTTAATGGCACATGTTTTGACCATGTAATGTCTAAGGCATGTTAGTATGCCATTAATGATACTAAAATTGGTATTGGAATGCAATAAGTGAGTGTGGAGAAGTGAAAAATGTTTTGCAAGAAACCATAACATGGCCAAAAAAGTTGGGAAAGGGAAGGCAATATGGGAATTGGCATATATATAAAAAGGATAGTTTCATTAGCACAAAAGTGGGGTGTAGTTCATTAGCATAAATCACTATGGGACTTTAAAAATGAAATAAGTTCATTGCACTTTAGTGATTTTGCCCTAATTAAAGTTATTTCACTATAATATCATTATGTAAACATTATGTTTCATTACTAGTTGACATAATTCATTATTATAATTTATTGTGGTAATAGGTTTATTTTTATGTTGTTGTTTTAAATACCCTATGCTACTTTATGATATACCCTATATTATTTTAAGCTACATTAGTTATTTTAACTTATACCTTAATTTATTATAAATTATTGTAAGATATTATAAATTATTATACCCTAAACTGTTATACGTTATTCTACCTTAAGGTATTATAATTAGCTTATTATAGGTTTTTTGCTTTAAATTATTTTAAATTAAATTATTCAACTAACATTCGACTATATCTTAGGTTATTTTATTTTAAGTTAATATATGTTATTTCAAATTATATTTTAGGTTATCCAAGGTCGTTATACTTATGTTATTATAAGTTATTTTATCTTAAGTATAACAATTTTAAATAATTTTAAATAAAATATAATGACCTATGATAAAATAACCTAAAGTAACCAATAATAGGCTATGAAAAACAATTTAGAATAACCTACAATAAAATAATTACTAATAGCCTATGATAATATAATTTAGAATATCCAACAATAACTTAGAATAAAATAACCATCAATAGTCATAATATAACCTACAATAACCAAAAATAGCCACCAATAAAATAACTATTAATAGGCATTAATAGAATAGTTTAACCAATAACCATTAATAGTCCATGGTAATTTAACATAAATTAACCACCAATAACCACCAATAGAATAACCAACAATAACCACTAATAGAATAGCCTATGGTAATATAAATTAAAATAACCAATAATAGCATAAGGTGAAACAACTTTTGATAGCCAAAAGTAACCAACAATAGCTTCACATAGTTGAAAATAACCTAAGATGAAATAGCTTAAAATAGCTAAAAATAATTTATGATAGTTACAAACAGCCTAAAATGAAATAGCCTAAAATAGTCAAAAAAATTTATAATAGTAAAAAATAACTTATAATAATAATAAAAAAACCTAAAATGAAATAGCCCAAAATAGCCAAAAGCAACTTAAAAATAATTGAAAATAATATAAGGTGAAACTACTAAAAAAAACCAAAAAACTATAAATAACCATAAATAGCCGTAAGTAATGCAAGATGAAATAATTCAAAACAATGAAAAATAGCCCTAAAATAGCTAAAAATAACCTAACATAGGTAGTATTATTATATTAACAAAAAATTTATCCATTTACTAAACATTTTCTTTTTCAAAAAAATAGTCATTAAAATGTTATTGAATAATGATATTTTTAAAAAATAGTTTAAATGATTTTACATTTTTCAAAAGGAAATAAATGGAATTATGTACATTATTTTTTTAAAATTTAAATAAAATTTTAATCACTTCATTTGAACAAAATCTTAATAAAATATGAATTTTCAAAGTTTATGTTTTTATCATGTTTAAAATGAAATATTTGATAAATAAAATTCAATGTAACACATTATCACAACAAATGTGGTGACTTGATGGTAGGGGTGTTTGCTTCCATCCTAGAGGTCAAAGGGTCAAACTTCACAATTGGTGTGTTTATGACAACAATGGTAAAATGACTGAATATTATCTTATGTAATTCCTTAGAGTAGGTGCCTATTTAAGTTGATTACATGGCCTACGTATCTAACTATGTTTTTAGCCTAGCATAAGTAATGATATGTGTTAATAATTCATAGGCTGAAAATCATGAAATTATCAATAATATTAAATATTACATTAAATATTGAATAATTTAAATGTAATTGATTTTCATGTTGCCTAGTTAATTAACTAGTAAGTGAAATGACTTGATAAATTTTTATTTCATTTGAAAGTAACCTTGTTTCATTAGGTATTAGTGGACCAATTCATTGTCCATAACAACTGGTTTCTGTTCGGTAGGGGGTAGACCAATTTCACCATGGTAAAAATGTCCAAATTCACTCAAAATCTAGTGAAACACAAAATGAATTAAGACGCATTTTAGTGTAATGCTTGAGATTTCATAAATTAAAAACATTAATCAAAACTTGATTTGTTTCAAAACTTGTCTTTTTCCAAGAGTCTTTAAAATATTTTAACACCATAAACCTTTGCTACAATTGAAAAATCTCTAAGTTGTAGGCCTAAATACTATTAGGTTCAACATGGGCCAATGCAAAAGTCATGGCAAAATCTTTGGGTCTTGTGGTGAAATAATGTATTTTGAACCAAACCAAAAGGTATTGGTTGCTTTTAGATGTTTTGCTTGTTGAATTTTCAATTTGTAGATTGCATAGGGATTATCAAGCTTGGGCATCCCAAAAACCACCTTTAATGTGGGAAAAATTTGAAATAGAGTTGGAAATTTTATAGGGCAAAATGGGGCTTGAAGTAATTAATTTGTTGAAGCCTTTTTAAACATTTGTTGTGTTTTTAAATGCTATTGTTCCACACTTGTTTGTGTGGTCTCCAACTTTATCTAAGATTCAAAGGCAACATGTAATGTATCATCTGAATATGTGGGCAGGGATAAAACAACAAAAAATTGTGGAAGAGTATGATTAGTAGGTGTTGGTGCCTCTTTGGTGAAAGTCTCCAAGTATTTGAACCCCATGCATGAAGAAAACTCTCCTCTTTTAGCACCTAAAAATGATGACTTTTTTGTGGGGAGTTGTAACTTTTACAAAGGAAATTCGTCTATTTTTGGTGAAAACAAAATTGTCATTGTTTCATCATATAGCTATGCAAGAATGATTTGAAATCACCATTGCAATGGCGGAACTTGACCATGCAAAATAATTTTCTAATGTTGCAATTTTTACTTGTCAATTTTTGGAAATTCCAAGCTTTAAATTGAAAGTGAAAGAATTTTTAACATTGCTAGCATTTTGACTAGTTTACAATGGTGTTACCTAGGCATGCATAACTTGGACAAGTTCATGTTGATGTTGAAAATGAACTAAATCACACAAGGATTGGTTATTTTCTTGTTGTTAGGGGAATGAATAAATTTTCAAAGTTGAAAAAAGTTGTTGGGTGACCTCATAATGGACTTGAAGATGTTAACTACTAGAGGTGAAGATGATGACCAAAAATGATTGCACAAACATTTTCACTATTTTTTCCATAGTATGTAATGCACTTGAACATTCAAGTTGTGTTCTTTTTGACACTTTGTAGTGCATTTGAACATTAAGTTGTGTTAATTGTTTTTGACATTCTATAATGATTACACATTACATGGCAATGGAAAAGATATTCTTTTAGTGGTACAAATCTTTGTATTATAATGGAATTTTTTTAAAAATGCAAATTTCACCATAATAAATTGTGCCCATAACAACCCATGTATTTACAACTTATGTCCAAATCAACCATTTTTACAACTACCAATGTGATTGTCCTACATGGCACCATGGTAAAAATAACTTACAATTGCATATTTGATCAGAACATGGTTTAAATAGCATAGTAATTATGACTTGCAACTATTGCGCATTTGGATAAAATGAAGATGGAAAGTGCATTCATATGATCCACAATTACTAGTGTCCAACATTAGATGAAAACATAATTAATTTTATGATTAATAATGTAGTTCAAAAGTGATTGGATGACACATGGTGTTTTATGCAACTTGAATTGGCTGTGCTCACAATCAAATGAGCCAAAAACCATGTCAAACAACCAAAAAATTGTCAATTTTTCAAAGATATTTATGTAATGTCATTTTAAAGGACTTTTTAACTTTAACACCCCAAAATCATGAGTTTTATATAGCATTAGGTTGAGGATTCTTTTAATAAAAAAATTTAGATGGGATTTTTTTTGAAATGGTGATAACCTACCATCCACATGAAAAACATCCATAATTTAACAATTATGATACTTGAAATTTTTTGAAATTCAAAATATGATTTCAAAATGTTCAAACTTCAAGAGCCATTTGTTAGATGTAAATGGGTCATAATGTGTGTGGCATTTGAACAAAATTGTGACTTATGATACAAAAAACTAAACCTTAAAGTAGTTATCATATTTTAATAAGGTGCATTCACAAATTAAGGAGCCACATGCACACCCTTAAAGGACTTGATTGAGTGTTAAATTTGAAAAAATCTTGAAAAAAAAATGACATGTAAGGTTAGTCCAAAACATGTGTCACGTCAACTACACATTGAGATCAATGAAATTTGAACTCATTAATTCCTACCTAGCTTGATTTGTAGCCTACCTAGTCTACAAGCATTGTGCACACTTGTTTTTTTCTCTTTACAAGTTTGATTACTGAGTTTTTTCCTTTGTTGATCGTCATGCAAGTTTTTTTTTCTCAAACTAACTTACCCAAACTCAAACTTTTAGTGATTTGCTTGTTGCCTTGGTGAATCAAATCTATGGTTTTATAGTTACATGATTGTGATTGCTTGTTGAGTTTCTATGTTGATTAGATTAGATAATGATTGCATTATGTTTTTTCTTTGCTAGAGTCACCACTCATGATGGAGGAGGTTGTAGATTACAAAGACTAGACTAAAAAGTTTTTTTATGAATGTTAAGAAGAAGAATGGCAACATGATGAATCCAAGATCAGACCTTACTTTAGAACATGTTTGTGAAGCGGATTTGGAAGAAGTTTTCAAGAAAGTCGCCAAGTTTAAAACCACCAACAACAAGTTGCACCTAGAAATGAAGAAATAACTTATTAGTTTATATGATTAAATTTACAGGACACCACATGTGACAAACAATGAGTTCATGTCATGGGTGGTGAAAGGTTACATTGAAGGAATGAAAGGGATGATCTCAATCGGGCTAAAGTTACTACTTGCACTACAAGAGAAAAGGCTTGGAAGGAATCGATGAAAAAGATGCAAAAAACTTCTATCAAACTTGAGTTGTTGAAGCTTAGCAAAGGCGAGGTTTCATGCAAGTTTGAAGGCAACATTTTAATGTCAAAGGGGAAGTATGTGAGATAAGGGCATGTTAGTAACTCCCAATGTCCATATGGTGTGTCAACAACAAAAGTGATCAAAGTAAAAGATTTGCAACTATTACTTTCAAATGTTTTGAAAAATGAAAATCGTAGAATTAAGAATTTGGAGGGTGAAAAAAAGAAGGTGGTGGAGAAGCTCATAGGTTTGCGGTTAATATGGAGGACCACAAAACAACCACGTTGGAAGCCCAAAAGGCTTTCAGTAAAGTTGAATCAGAAGTTGAACATCTTTGACGAATGTATATGATCTTGAGAAGGATCTTGGGAAGTCAGGTTTGTGCTAACTATTTCTTTTTTATGATTAGGTTAGTTTTTTTGAGCTCCAATGTGGCATGTTCCTTGAGTTCTTTTGTTTTTTAGGGTTCAGTTTTTTTTCAATCAACTCATGTACAATTTGTTGATCTTTTTTGTAATCTTAGGTTGATACAAAGTGCAAGGACTTTGAATTGAGTCTCTTGAATGACAACCATTTAAAAGAATCACACACAAACTTGGATGATGTTGCAATGAAGCTTTAAGACGCAAAAACCAAGTTGGAGATTTCACAGACATTATAAGAAAAAAAAAAACTATTGCTGGTGAAGATGTATATCAAGATGTAGAACTTGATTCTTGGAAGCTAGATTCGATGATTAGTGAGGTGCAAAAGGAAAATTTTAGCTTGGTCCAAGAACAAAGGTCAATTGTATGTCAAGTGGCTAAAATGCAAAAAGGTGATGGTATGTTAATCTGGCCTAAGCCAATTCTGCACCCAATTATGTGCCCACCTACCTATGACCTTACAATTAATGTGAGACCTTGTGGATTTTGCAACAAATGGTATCATAGTTAGGATGTAGCCATCACATTGTGTAAGCATACATACCAACCCTTTTGCTTGGGTGAACGTGTCGAACAACAAAACATTTGTCTTGTTTGAGAACAAATGTTTGATCTTGATTGGTGGCGTAATTGGGGTTTTGGAGATGAAGATGATGGAGTAAGGAGTTTTAGTGTTAAATTGGGCTTGGAGGAACAACATGAGGAGATTAAACAATTGCTAAAGGAAAATTGGACCCATCATGACCTCTTTGAAAATAAGTGCACTCAGATTTTGGTCCTTTCAAATGGAACAAAATTGTCTTTGTGATGTAGTGATTTTTGAATTGAAACCTTTGCAATCTTTTCAATTGATTTTCTTGATATTCATTTGCTTAATTGATGTGCATGGTGTGCTTTGAATAGTGATTTAATGTTCTGAATTTAATCAATTTTTTTTTAACATTGCCTAATTTAATGGAGTGTTTAGGTTTGGTTATTTATTAAAACAAGTAACACTATTTTTTGTTGACTATTGCTTGGGTTGCTAAAATTGTCTTTAATGTTCAACACTATTTAAGTGCTCAACATTTGTAATGGACTTCTTTTGTTTTTTTTTGTAATAGTAGTTGTTTAAGTGCCAGGTTTACTAAGGCTATTTATGGTTGGACTCCTTACAAAGAACACAATGTTGTCCTCACTGCTAAGCAAACCAACCTAGTGTTTTGTATACTATTGTTTACTTAGGTGTTAAGTCTACTTTTACTACTTATGGTTAGACTCCTTACAAGAGCACAATGTGGTCCTTAGTGTTAAGTGAAAACTAACTTAGTGTTTTGATGCTCATTGTTTTTCTAAATTAATTAAAAAGTGTGATGTGATGGCCATTTATAGGTGATGGGTTTGTGTTTAAACACATTGAATTGGGATCTACTAGCATTGGATATCCATTGAAATGTAGAACATCTCTTGGGGTAGGGAATCATAGCACTAGTCCTTTAGGGTTGGCATCAATCACTGGTGACCCTTGGCAAACAACTCTTGACTCAAATGTTGGATCCCCTATAATGAACATTGATGAAGTGGATTCCCCTTTAAAGTAGTTGCAAGACAAAGTGCAAATTGAAAAAAATGACTAACGTGGAAGCATGGGTGGCAATGATTTACATCACATGTTTTCAAAGTTTGAAGGAAAGAGCTACCCAAAAGAATTGTGCATAAATGGCTATGCAATTTTTGGAATTTGAATGTAGAAGAAAGTTCAACATCTTTGGTAGCTCCCTAAGTTTTATCATCAACTGCAGTCTTGCAAGCTTTGTTGTCAAATGTGGATGTGGATCCATAGCTTCTGCCATCATTAGTAGATCCCCAAGCTCTATCATCAACAGTATTTCCACAAGTTTTGCCATCATTGGTGGTTCCCCAAGCTTTGCCATCAAACATCAACTTTCTACCACCAATAGGAGCTCCACAAGTTTTACCATCATTGGTAGCTTTCCATGTTTTGCCATCAAACGTCAACCATTTGCCACCAATGAGAATTCCTCAATTTTTGCCATTAATGGAAACTCCAAAAATTTTGCCATCAATAAAAGCTTTAGCAATTCTACCATCAACAAAAATTCCACATGTTTTGCCATCATTAATAGCTTTGCAAGAGGTAAAGGAAATGGCTTTAAATCTTAAACCTAATTTGGATCACCAAGAAAACCATGTGAAGGTTACAGAAATCCAATAGACTAGGTACTCATTCCAAAAATAATTTCCAGCTAATGATTCAACTCACAAGAGATCATCTTGCCTTTCATTCTTATCAAATCCATCTCTTCCTATAGCTATAGATAATAACACTTTGCACACCATTCATTTATAATATTGAATCTACTTATGCATGTTCATTTCTTCAAATCTAGTTATAAAACTTTACTTTGATATAGGGGAAGATGGTGCAAACACCTTAGCAATGGAAGAGACTAATGGAACCTAAAAAAATAGTCCATCTAACTCAAGAAAAAACAACAAAAGATCATGTCTAAAAAAAAAGGTTGCCAAAAAGCATGCAACCACATAGATGGTGGACAAATGTGTTTATATCAAAAGCCAAGTTGAGAAAGATAAGCTACCTCCATCTACAAATACGTAGACTAAATAATAAAATGAGACTAAATAATAAAATGAGTTAATATTGTAGATTATGATATTATTTGACTTGATTAGTTGATCCAAGTCAAGGTTTATGCATGAAGGTCAACTTAATTATAATAGGTTTAGTGTGAAAAATCTGAGAATTATAGTTGAAAATTTTGCCACAATTCAAAGAAAAATCATAAGCATTTTTTACTATAGACCTAGATTCACTATTTTTTGTCTCTTCATTTGAACCCTTGGGTGTCCATAGGCCCATATGAAATTTTTGTATTCCAAGATGAATAGATTTTGTGACCTTCAAATTTTATTAATATATGTTTCATTTTGTAGTCTCATGAAGAAACCTACCTTGTGAACTGATGCTTTATGATTACTGGTAGTTCTTGAAGTTTGGTAGATTTGGTGAGTGTTTTTGGGTCTAGGTTGTAAGACTACTTGGACAACATTTTTGTAACATTGTATACATAAACATATGTTACTTTTGTAAGGTTGTAGATTTGGTATCATTAGTGATGGTACATGGTTTTGGGTTTGCTTTCAATATTTTTGGTTCTAAGTTCAATGAGAAAAAATCATGTACAAATATGATACGTGAACTAAGATCCATGTGAATAAGAAAAATCCCAAAACGTGTGCCCCTTCCTTGATCAAATAATTGGACCCAATAACATGTGTTTAGTTACAAGCTTTAAACAGTCTACAAAGTTATTGATAAAAAATTCTCCATGCAAAATATGACAAAATTTGACTAAGTGTTATGTGGATTTTGTTTCTTTACATGTAAATGTTCATTTGTCACTTTAGTGCATACCTACCCATTCACTATCTTTACTTATAAGGAGGTATGAATGGACAAACATAACACTAGGTGGGATCAATTCAAATAGCTCCTTTTAAAGTTCCCTAGACTTAATAATATTTGCAAAAGAGGATGAGGAAGACCCATACCCCTTTGTAAAAAACAAACAAGAACAAATGTCCTAAAATAATTTCCTTAAGTTGGACTTATAATGTGTTCTTCGTCCTTTTGTAGATCATTTATGATTTGTTGGAGAGAACTTCAAGGCATTTGGAACTAGGATAGATTGTTGGATGAACTAGTGATCCATTGGTTGAAGTGCATCCAAGTTTGATTTAGATAGGAGTATGGAGTTTTGAAGTTTCAATATATGGGCACTTGAAGTTTCTCAAATCTAGAGCCTACTTCCAAGGAAGATATAGTGTTGTACACTCCATGCTTGTCACATATGGTAATCCTAATAACCATAAAGAGGAAATGGAATTATTGAGCTCTAATACTTTTTTTTTTTCCACAACTTTTTGATGTTATTTTGCATCTAGAGAATGGATCTATTTTAGGGCTCCAACTAATTGTTTTGTCTCCAACTCTTCAATCGTCATTACAGTCCTTTTCCTAAGTGTGCATTCAATTGTTACTCATTGATGTATATTTCATATGTTTCATGGAGCTTGATGTACATAGGAATTTGTGCAAGTATGGAGGAGTATACTTGGATATGGATGTGATTTTTTCAAAGCCCTAACATATGGTGCATAATACTATGGGGCCAAATTTTTCTAAAAGGGGTGTGATACACCTCAATGGTGCATTTATGTTCTTCAATAGATCCAAGTAAGGTTATTTAAGATTTGTCCTAACACACAAGATTGCAAGATGAATCAAAATATGTTGTGAGTGAAAGCACACTAAGGGTGAGCCACTTTTGTTCAAAAAAGGTGATGTATAACAAGTATTATAGTACGCAATAAGCTAAAACCTTTGTAACGCGAAAACAGGTCACTACTCTAGTATGAACACAACCCTTCGTTGAGATTTTATTTTGTTTTAACTGCCATCGTTAATTTTGGTTGCGCAGACTTCTCCATTACTGCTACAAGGAATTGCATGGTGGCTGCTCTGGTTGGATCATGGAAGCTCACCACTTGAGAAAGACGGCACGAGATTATGGCAACGGAGGTGCTGGCCTTTATGGTTTAAGGCGGTGGGAATGCATGCGGGTGCCGGAAGTTGGCATTCATGGGGAGGAGAGCGGCAATTGAGGTCTGGTC
>Ga0116227_10003832_pt1 | contig 33067 bp, 17 predicted proteins | sample S1TSphgellanicum_FD_89693 | JGI IMG/M metagenome (GOLD analysis project Ga0116227, IMG submission 89693) | Host-associated microbial communities from peat moss isolated from Minnesota, USA - S1T2_Fb - Sphagnum magellanicum MG | ecosystem: Host-associated > Plants > Peat moss > Unclassified... | reverse complement strand
CACTGCCAGGCCGGTGGTGTCCTTTGCAAGCCTGCATCCTGATGTACGATTTTCCCCGTCCCGCGATCTCTGATGAGGCCAACGACGCGCCTAGACTCCGTTCCATCAGAAAGTGATGATCAACGAGCAGAGCCTCCCGCTGCTTGCCACAATCAACCACAGCAAATTGGAGAGAAGCACAGCGACGGATTACAAAATGGGGGGGGGATTAAATTAAAATGTCGCCGACGAAAAACAAAACGCGAACAGCACAGGACACACAGACAGAAAATTGGGAAGCCTGCCGTAAGTGCCGATAGCTGCAGGAAGGAAAACACCGACGTAGACTTATGGTTGATTCGTAAGTCTCACGAACAGAATGAATTTCTTTCTTGCCAATTGCTTGTAAGAAGACAACAAATGCGCAGGGAAGAAAGCAACATACGCAGAAACTGGCCAAAATACAGACGAATTACAAACAAACAAGAAACAGGAAAATCAAGATGGCGGCGTAAAAAAAAACAAAGTAGTGGCGACAGCGCAGGGCAATAGCGTTGGCCAAGCGAACCTAGAACAGTTGGCCAGGGAAACGAGTACTTCCAATGTCCTGCCTGCTGTGGTGCCGGGAGGAGCAAAAATGCGTGTAGGATTCGAAGATTAGGGTTGGAGCTCGTGTGTTCGTCTTCTTCGCACATCGGTTCCTTTCCAATTCCACGGCCATCAAGAGTTCGTTCTCAAAGTTCCCATTCTTATACCTATGCTATTTGGTGGATGCTCATTTTGCAACATCTTTGATAAGTTTGAGCATGGAATTGTAATTTGATATAATTTTATAATTATTTAAAGGGATATGTTGAATGATAAGATTTTATAATTTAATCATGGTGCATTAATTTTCACATATGAATTTATGTGCAAGTCATGTACATCATGTGATTATATTTTATTGTCATTAATTGTAAAATTTATTCTTATTGAACCAATTAAAAAGAGTATCGATTTTTCAACATTCTTAAGAAACCCACTAAAATGTTTCGAAAGGATTTTTTTATCGAGCCAATTAGGAAGGTAAGATATTTTGCGATATTTTAAAAAGAATACCCACCCTCAATTTTGCATTAATTTAGTGTTCACCCATCCTTAGTGCTCAGTGATTTTTATTTTTATTTTTTTCCAATTTTCTGATGTTACGACAATAGCTAGCATCCCGAGAAAAGGTTAACAATAAATGACAATAGGACAAGTCATTGCACAAAAATGACATATTATCACAACCAGTGTAAAATACATGAGGGGCATGGAATGAAAATTAAACTAATTACATCTTTGAAAATTATATTTACATATTTACCATTATTTTAACAAGATATTATTTAACAAAAAATTAAAGCTGCAACTAAACCAAAAATTGCAAAAGAAAGAAATAAAATGAGATACTTAGTAAATTAATTAGAATGTATATACTTGAAGTAAATGAAGTATTAAATCATTTGCCTTGAATTAACCTAACTGTTTCTAGAGCTCTAAGTTTTTAACATTTGGAGCTAGTTCCAAATTACTACATGTGTACTTTTTATAAGTTGGGCAGGTACCCACTTTGTGGGGGTAAGAGCTGTCTGCTTTGGTTCTGGTTACCCTTGCCTAGGGGTCAGTTTCCACATCGACAAAAACAATTTTTATTTTTTTTCAAAAAATGAATTTTTTAAATTTTGAAATTTTATTTTTTTTCCATCATCTACTATGATATTGTGAAATTATTCAGAATGTAGCCTATGATAATTATGATGATTTTCAACATGTCAACTTCATATTTTCACAAAATTTCATTTCACTATTTTGAAGATTATTTAATGACAAAATTGACCTTAGAGTAAGGAAGGTAGTAAGAACGATATTTGAACTGGTATTTTTTTTCAAAATGAGCATCAAAACTGGAATTTATGTTTTTGAATAAATTTGACCCAAAAACAAATTTTCAATTCTGCTTATATGTGGAATCAAAGTTTGAACCAAAATACATATTTAAAAAATAAATAGGATTAGAACTGAAAATTAACTAGTAATTATCCATCAGTTCAGATCTCGGTTAGTAAGAACTAATTTGAACTGGGATTGATTTTCAGAACTGAAATTGGAATCAAAAATTTATTTTTTTAAAGAATAGAATTTATAATTTTATTTAAGTGTCTAACTGAAACTGAAATAATGCCAGTTTATTTTTCAGAATCAGAGGTTCTTTATAAAAGTCAAGAATCGCCCAACACTTGTATCGAATCATTTGCCTCAGCATATGTATTTCTAAAGCTTTAAGTTTTTAACATTTTAATCTACTTTTAAATTCCTTTGTACTTTACTCTACTTGAAGATTACTTATTTATCACCACGAGGTCCAAGCTACTCTTAAGATTAAAATGTTATAGATACAACAAACTATGTAATCCTTGCCTATAAGCAATGATTGCCCAACAAATCATTCAAGGGTGAAAACATATTAAAATTGTTCGTTAAAGTAATGTGAACCCATGGTGAGAACCCTAAGTTTGGGTGAAACTAATGATGTAAGACAAAAGTCACGACAAGACCATGCCAAAGGAAAATAACACAAAATGAAATATAATTTTATTCCTAAACCCAAGGTGAAATTAGTTTCACCTAGTATTTTGAGTTTTGCAATGTGCAAAAACTTGCCCTGTAATAGACTCAACTTGTGTGTGAAAGCATTCTTTTTGTATTGTTCACAAGCTATTTTATAAAGTTTGTGTGAACTTGTGAGAAGAAACATTAAAAGCTAAAGATGTAGAGAAGTAGAAGCTTAAGGAGGTAGAAGTTAAAAGAGGGAAAAGCTTAAATTTAGATCAAGACCACCATAGAAGAACTTAGAAAGGCGCGTCACATGCGAAAGTTCAAAGAGGGAGAAGGTTGGGTCTAGGTGATGTAAGTTAAGACCATTTCAAGAGGGTGTGGAAAGGCGTGTCACTGGCAAAAGTTTAGGGAGGTAAAAACTTACTACAAGAATTGCACCATCATTTAAAGGTTAGGTTTTTAGGTAAGTGGGTGTTTAAATAGTTTAAGGTGTTCTTTTCAAAACACAACAGCAATAAGGGAACATCATGATATTTTTTGGGATTGTCTATGCCATGACCTCATTTATTGGGAATCCTTTTCACTTTCGGTGTGGTCACTTTCCATTCTTTATGGCGAGGTGTGTGAGTTAATGCAACTAGTAACTAGTCATTTATTGACACAATCTCCCAAACAATTTGAAGTAGTGCTTTTAAGCCCAAATTCCCAAACTTTTGATAATGTAAGTCTTCAATTCTCATGTAGCCTCCAAACTAAATCAGTTTGGCATTTAATGTTATTTTGCTGCTTCTACTAGATTTAGTGGTGATTGAACACATTTTGCCCTTCTTGCCATTAACCAATCCTTACATGTTTTGGCACCTTCATTGAGTAAACAAGGGTTGGTTGACTACGGTGTGGAAAATTGGCCAATGAAATGCACTTGAGAATCATCAAAATTAACAATCCCAATTATCAAAAAATGATATCTCGAAATCAATTTTGTAGATCCTCTCTTAAAGATCACATAGAGTTTGAAATGCAATGTTTGAACACATTATTGAACATTTCTAATGATCAATTTTTCCTAAGTAATGGTAGTGAGGTTTTGAAAAATAAATAGTATAAGCTTTTTAAAGTTTAGGGTTTTGATAAGTTTGGAACATGAAATTGCCAACATCTAATGGATTCTATATGTTTATTGCATGTATATAAGTAAAAGGGACCATTTGATTCCCCCATCCTCTTCATGGTTGTGACTTTTTATTTTGATGAGTGCATTTGTCATGATGTTTTCAATTCAGTTTGAATTATTAACCATCATCCTCTTTCTTTTGGCTTTCAATTTTATTTAGTACATTAGAATCGAACATCTCAATCCTATAAAAAGAACCCACCCTCCTCATGGTTTGGGGTTTTAGTTTTGGTTTAAGGTTCATAATTTGTCATGATGATTTCAATTTAATTTGAATTTTAAACCATCCTCGTGTTATTTTTGGTTTTCAATTACAATTAATACATGAGAGTTCAACATTTAAATCTTGTACAAATAACCCCATCCTCTTCATTTTCTTCAATAATTTTCTTGATTGTTTTCATGCTAGTATGGTGGTTTCTACTCATCCCATTACAAAACATAAACCCTAATCAAATATGGGATTATAATGTTGTTCATGATTAAGTCTGATCATTTATGTTATTTCGAAAGGGTTGGACAAAATTTGGAATATTGCAAAGAAAAATATAAGAAAAAATATGATAAAAATAGAAAAGGATTTTATCCTAGATATAAAAAGAGATGGATTTTATCCCAAAAATAGATTGAAAAGGAAATTATGGAAGAAATGGCATTAGGACATTAAAGCACATAGATAAATAATGTGGTTATTTTAAAATGGAATTATGTGCATGTTTGTGTGTGAAATGTAAAATGGATGGATTGGATTATGTTGGAGTGCAAGGGTCTCAATGCAATGAAAACTTCCAATGCACATACTCATGTGGCAAAGGCATGCTGGTAGGAGAAAAAAACCAAGCAGATTGTTGGGTCTATTCAATTCATGGACACCATGTGTGATACTTACAATCATCATTTTTCTTATCTATAGCAAGGATAAAACCAAGATAACATAGTTAATCCCTTCCATAATGTGGAAGGATGTGTATAAAACATACAAAAATGATTATTTGGATTCTAAGTTGTAGGAGGAAACATCAAAAGAAAGGTTATAGGAAACATTAAGGGAATTGAAAACAAGGACATCAAATCAAGAAAGTTCAAAAAGAGTTGTATTACAGAATGAAGAGGTGTTCACACACTTGAAATCAATGCATGCCCATGCCATGCATAATGTTTTGAAACGCTTTCAATCCCTAATTGATGGTACCAATCCGTCAACCCCATCTAATCTTGCATCTACACCTACATTTAATCTTCCTTATATGTATGTAGATTTGGAGATTCCATCATATGGGCCTAGTCTAACATCAAGATTGTCATCTACATCCATTCTATTAGAGAAGACTAGGACGGAGGCTTATTATTTGCAAAACCAATCACAAAACATTGAATAGATGGCGTCCATAGTGGAAGTGGATTTACAACATCATGTTCTACCACAAACACAAATGCAAATTATTAAATTGACAAGGTAAACAAAGTTAAAATCAATAACTTAAAGATAGCTAGGGATTTAGGAATTATAGTTAAAGAAAAGTTCAAATCAAAGTTTAAAGAGATTTTAAATTTGTAGAACTAAAAATATCCATCCCACCCATGGTTAGTAAGGTTGGGCAATTGCTCACCTATGATTTGAAATGTGAAGTCCATTTGTCGTTTATGCAAAAAGTGTGTCAAAAGAGCTACAATTTTGAACAAGCACTATGCCAAAACATGGCATCCATGACTAGGACATTTTGCAACTATTTCCTTGCCGTAGTCATGTAGTAGTATAAGCCTTGTCCTTTACAACTATTAAGGGGTTTTGGACAAAAATATGACTACACTATTAGGGTTATTGACTGTAATTGTTTAATGTATTGTTATGCGTTTAATGTCAACCACTATAGTCATCAAAATACAAATACATTACTAGGTTTGTGACTATAATACATGCATTACATAACCATGCCCTAATTTCAATGTTATATAAAATTTTATAATAATCATTATTTAATATAATTAATTTGCAATGTTTAAGATTATTTGTCATAACTTTTTATTCCATCAATTAGTTACAATATGACATATTAAATGTTGATTCAAACCAACTTATAACTAATTTAGTAATTTACTTTACATACAATTTTCAATTTAATTTCCCATATATTATTTTGGGCCTTCATATATTACAATGTAAAGATGTTTTGTAGAAATAAAAAATGAAAACCCAATATTAATCTTATGTATGGATATATATTTAATATAAATATACATAATATATTGCAATATAATCTAGAAATATATATTTATTTGGGTGATTGAATTTATTATTATACATATAAATATATTTCACAAACATAACATAATAAAAATAAAAATAAATTTACATAAGGTATAATTTATATAATATTTTATCATAGAAATTAATTTATAATTAATCGACATCTTCCATTATTTTGAAACCAAGTGACCTACAATAAAATTCCAAATAAATAAATAAAAATGGATTTTTTTACCATTATTCATATTAATTAAGTGGAATATTATTTTTCTAATAAATATTTTGTGCTATCAGCTAGCATATTATTGATAATTATACTATTTAAGTACTATTTAAATAGTATATATATATAATTCATCAATATTAAATTAAGATGTTCCATATATAATTAAAATAAAATTTTGTAACATACTCTACTTTATTTTGGATTATATTAAATAATGAATTGTAGTAAATAATAAATTTTTATCAATTTATTTCAATTTATTTATTATATCAATTAATGATATAATTTACTGTTAATTTATTTACTTATCCTTTTTAATCATATTTATATTATTTAACTAAATTTTTAGTTTAATTCTGAAAAATAAGTCAGATTTTATTTTCTGCCTTTATTTAATAAAATGCTAAAAGAGGTTTACAACAAAACAAAATCAAAATCCAACAGTTTTTAACATATAAATATGTAATAAATAGTATCATATATTGTATGTATATAGGATGTAAAATACATAACATATAAAATTATGTATACATATTATATTAAAAAATTTAATTACAAAATATTTTATTTTAGGCTTGACTTGATGAAAATGTAAAACATAATATTCATCCATGAAAATATAAAATATTTTATCCAATATTTTTTTCATGTGGGATCACTGATATATAATACATGACTATATTTATTTATCATATTTTATATTAATTAAATTATTTTTGAATAAAGAAAATATAATATGAAAATGATTTTAAATAAAATTTTCAATTTTAAAAAATATTTATATCTCCATATTAATTTGTCTTCTATAATTATATTATCAAAATCATATTATAATATAAAAATTAACATGTATGTATTGAATATATTATATTTAAATGTATTATAGTTCCTAAATAAACTATGTAACATTGAATGGTTTTGAGAAGAACATTATTGTATGTTGATACATCATATTTTATGAATTATTCATATTAAATTTCATAATTAAAATGTATTATGTAATACAAAAAAGAAATTCATTTGGACAAAGTATGAGAATGATAATGATGGTGAGAAAAATAAAATGTCTTCAAAATATTGTTGTTGAAATGTATTGAAATGCAAGATTTACATGCAAAAATTTTTAATTCAAGTATTTTTTTAGTAATTTTTATAATTTTGGTGCATAGATTTTGGAAAACCTTCTAAAGGTTAAATAATTTCATTTGGGCATAATATGAAATATATATTACTAATTAAAATGGCTTTTGGAAAAGGTTTAGTTACATTTCAATTAAAAATTAAGGTGCAAATAAAAGGTTAACCCATATGTTTTGTCTTTGAATCTCTCTCACAAGATATATAAGAACATGTTTTCTATTGACTTATCACATTGAAATGTTTATGCCAATTTGGAATGAGTGAAAAAATGTTTGACCTTAAATTGAAATGGCAAAGTAAATGCAATATTTTTCTAGTTATTTATTCCATTTACATTTCCCCTTTCCTACCCATTTGCCTACCCACACAAATAAATAGGTGCTAGTTTTCTACCCACCTAGGTAGATAGTTTGAATCTTCTTAAAACTTTCAATTTTCAAAAAAATGGAAGAAGAAGTAATTTGATTCAAATAATTAGACAATTAAAACAAAATATCTTAGTTATCATTATTTTATAATATTATAATATTATATATATATAAAGTTGTAAAAGATATGGGCCATTATGACTATAATAATCGAAGATCTAATAATTATGGCATTTGCAACTACGACCAAAAATACAATTAATGGCCTTTGCGACAAGTCTATATACAATATAGTCATGGTAGTTGTAAATGTCGTTTATGACTACAAATGTAATCATATATGTAGTCATATTATTCACATTTTTGTGTAGTGAAGTGTGTGTATTTTGGGTTTGTGGAATCAAATATTTTCATCAATCATCTCCATTTCCTTTTCAAACCATTTATCCCCCATTCCATTTGCATTCTTTACCCAACATGCATTGTGTTGTAGGTTTTGATAACATCTTGATTAACATTAGGACCCAGTTAATGCCTCCCAATTTTCTTCATGATGAACATTTCCTTGCCCAAATAACTAGGATCCTTTAACAAATATTCAAAGTACTCATGATTATCATGCATAAAAAATTTGATGTTAATTCTAATGCAACTCAGATTGGCGCAATATGATGACATCACATGGTAAGATCTTGGATATCCAAAATCTAGGTAGATGAACAAACCTTGATGATCAACAACCATAGTGTGTTACATTTATTATATATTCTTGTGCCCATTAAACTGAGTTTTGTCTCCAACATTTGAATTGGCCATTGGGTCTCATCCCCAATCACATCATTGATGTAAGATGCAATGAAAATGGTAGCATCACAAACAATAATTTTTGACCAGTTCCATTAAAAAAATCATTATATGGAAACATTATCTTGTTCCATGTACAAAGTGAACTTCAAAAGGGGTTGTTCAAAGTTTAATTTTGAAAGATGTTTTATTTGAATGTGGTGATCACCTACAAAACACCCACCATCCATTCACCCTTAAACTTTAAAATTATACCTTAATCTAAACTTGAATCCAAACCTTAAACTTTAAGCTTTAATCAAAAGTTTGAAATTAAAAACCTAATTGAAACCCTAATCCAAGATATAAAATTGAAACATAAACCCAAACCTTAAAATTAAAAGCTTAAACCCAACCCTTGTAATCCAACTTTAAAACAAAAACCTTATTCAAAATTCTAACCCCAAACCCTAAAACAAAAACCTTAAACCCAACCCTTAATTTAAAGTCCAAAATTAAAACCATAATCCAAAGTCTAAAATTAAAACCCTACCCCAAACCTTAAACTAAAATCCTTGTCCAAATTCTAAATTAAAACCCTAACCCTAGAAATAAAACCCTAACTCTAAGCTTAAACAAAAAAGTTAATCTAAACTTTAAACTAATACCCAAACTTAAACTAGAACCCTAAACTAAATCCCAAACCCTAAAAATAAAACCTTAATCCAAACTTTAAATTAAAACCCAAATTTAAATCCAAACTTTAAAATTAAAAGGTTAATCCAATCCCTAAACTAGATCCCAAACCTAAACCCAAATCCTAAAAATAAACAACTAATCCAAACCTTAAATTAAAACCCAAACCTAAACCCAACATTTCAAATTAAAACTTTAATCCAAACCCTAAATTAAAAACCTAACCTAAACCCAAACACAAATTTTAAAACAAAAAAACAAATCCAAACCCAAAACTAAAACATTAACCCAAACCCAAACCCTAAAATTAAAACCCTAATCCAAAGTCTAAAACAAAAAATTAATCCAAACCCAAACTCTAAAATTAAAATCCTAATCCAAAGTCTAAAACTAAAACTTAATACAAACTCAAACCCTAAAATAAAAATCTTAATCCAAAATTCAAAACTAAAACTTAATCCAAACCCAAACCCTATAATTAAAATATAAATCCAAAGTCTAAAACTAAAACCATAATTTAAATTTTAAAAGTAGAACTTTAACCCAAACCTTAATCCAATTTTTAAAACTAAAAAGTTTAATCCAAAATATAAACCTCAAAACCTTAATCCAAAGTCTAAAATTAAAATTCAAACTCTATATCCTAGACCCTAATTTTATTCTTTAATGTAAACCCTACAATGGAACGCATAATCCACAACCCCAAACTTAACATTTAAAATCAAAATTTTAATTTGAAGTTAAATTGTAATGCCCACCTATAGATCGTGCATGGCTTACAATGGTGGGCACCATTAGTGTTGCTAATTCATCAAACTCCGCTAATGTGAAATTGGTTAACATATTGGACAACCTTGACATCGTTTGCATAATATCAAACACATTTTAACTTCCACGCCTAGGTCCATTAATCAACTTGCACCCACCTCCAACTTATTAGCATTGTGAAACAAGTTGAACATAACAATTGCACATGCAAAAACACATTGCCTTTGCCTATCCATGTGCACAAAAAATTGTTCCAAGATCTCATCATAACCTGAAGAAAAAAAACTAAAACTATCTCCCATAAAAGTAGAACCATGACTTGAAGATGAAGCCATGATCTCCAAATGGAAATACCTTTCATAAATGAAATGAAAAAAAATAGAATATGGGAGGTGATTCCACTCATATAAGTCAACTTTATAAAACAAAGCTTATGAGTTTAAAGCAAACGTCATGGATTAGATTTTTGCATTAAGTTGAAACCTAAGGTTTCAAGTTTGCATTAATTTATATTGCGATTTTGGGTTTATGGATTAAAAATGAGGATAATGTTAAGGTTTTGAATTATGATTTTGGACTAATCATATATATAGCTTTTATATATGGCTAGGTAAACTTTATGTAACACCCTAGGTAACCCTTCACCAAAATAACCTTGTAAATATTTATTAAATATCCCTAACATAAGTAAGCCCTTTTGTGATTTAAAAATATCCCCCCTAGGTAGCTCTTAAATAGCCTTTTAAATTGTATTATATGGATAACCCTAACCAAAGCAAATCCTTCCTTAATTATTAAATTTCCCCTAGGTAGCCCACTATGTAACCCTATAAGTATCCCCTAAGTATCCCCTAATTTAAGAAATCAATAGGTACTTTCTTGAATAGTCCCCTAATTAGCCCCAAAGTAACCTCCAAAATGACCACAAAATAACCTTCAATATAGCCCCTTAAGTAACCCCTAAATAGTACCCTAGGTGTACTCTAAATAGGTCCCTATGTAACCCCATAAGTAAACCCAAAAGAGGTCCCTAGGTAGTCTCTAGGTAGCACCAAAAGAATCCCTATGTGGCTTCTAGATAGTCCCCTAGCTAACCCCACAAATATTCTCTAGGTCTCCTTTAACTTAAACAATCCTTAAGATAGACCTTAAATAGCCCTTTAAATAACCCAAAAATAGCCCAACCTAATCCTTAAAATAGTCCCCTAGATAACCCCTAAATAACCCCCTACATAACCCTTCAAGTAATCCTTAGATATCCCTTAATTTAGGAATACCCTAGGTAACCCTTATATGCCCTCTAGGTAAGCTCTATATAGCTCCCTAAGTAGTCCCTAAATGACACATGGGTAGATAAGTAAGTAAACCATAGGTAGCTTTTGGGTAGATAGGTAGGTGGCCTATGAGTACTCTAGGTAGGTATGTAGCGCATAGGCAACAAGGTGGGTAGGGTAGGTACGTAGCCCATGGAAAACTAGGTCGATGGGCCTGACCTATTTCACCCCCTTGTTCTTGGTTTGTGGCCATGAAAGTAAACTAGCCTGTGGTTAGAAAAGTGAACGTGGTGGTTAGATTTTGGAAAGTTATCCTATGTTTTCAAGGCCGGTCCACAGTGACTTTGTGGAAAGCTCAAAAGGGAGGGGGATGAAAGGGACAATCAAGAGGAAAGTGAGGCTGAAACCCAATATTATTTTACGGATAACTTTATTACATGATTTATGAAATAATGTCATGATATTCATTTTGCAACAATGAACTATCGATAGTTGGTAATGCAATTAAATCGAAGTGATTAGGATACGAAAAGACTCAACAAAACAATATTTTATATAATATAATCATATTATATGAATTTCATGAATAAATTTTGATTTGTCACAACACATGGAACTTTTGATTTATTATGAAAACTCTATCACAATCCTTAATATATGAGTATGAACTCAATAGACCTTTATATTTAATGTCCATTTTGATGAAAAGGTTGGAAAGGATTATAATGTGACAACATTGATCCAAAAAATAACTTTTTGAAAAAAATATTGAGAATCAAAATGTCAAGATATACAATGGGTAATGGATTTTTAAAATGAAATTATTTATTAATGGGAGTAATAGCTCAAATGTTCATTTTTCAAACGCAAGATTTTGTAACACTAAGGAAGGTTGGACAAAGTCTTTTCAACAGAACCTTACCATGCGGCTTTCATGGTTCAAATATGTGTGGAAAAGTGTACACCTTTGTGTGTATTCACCTTCAACATAAAGTTCTTCCAAATTATCATCACCGACAATATGTGGATTAAAGGTCAAACTGGAGATGGTATGGCAACCTTTTGAAATGAAAATAAAATAAATTCAAGAATAAATGTTGCTTGTTTCTACTTTCAAAGTTTAGTATGTCAAATTTTAATTATTTGAGGTATGGATCATGTTGGAATTTGGTTTTGTAAAAGATGTGTTTGGAATTTTTGACTTATTGGGTTCAATTTAGAAGTTGTCAAGATCGTTTCAAGAATGGCATGAAGGTAATTCATGTCAAACTATATGGTGATGATTGTTTGATCTAGACAAATGTGATAACATGAATGCAATGATTAGGACTATGTATGACGTGTTAAAGTATGTTTAAGTGTGTATTTTGATTTATAAATATTTTCTTTTAAGTTTCAAAGGTTGCCTTCTTGAGACCATTGGCAATATAGTTGCTTGCCCTAGGGTCATGGAAAAATATCATAGTACCTTTGCCATTTTGAAATAGTTCAAGCAAATATTTATTTATTTTTCACTTTGACCCTTCAATCATGATTTTTTTTAAAATTCGAGTACCTACATTTTAGTAGGTGCTCATGGACAAATGAACACATGAGTCATAAATTTCTAAATTTTAATATTAAGTTTTTTGAAACTTTTGGTAGGGCAGCTTGCAAAGTTTTTGAAATTTGAAATTTTACTATTATTATTTTAATTATGGCCAAAATGGTATAGGTACTATGGTGTAAATTGTCATATGTCTTAAGTTGGTTCAAGATGGCATGTGAATGCTTTAACTTGGGTTGGAGACTTTGTGATTGGGGGCTTAGGCCTGCTTTATGGTATGGATGAAGCCCAAAAACGCTTGGACCCAATTTAACTAACTTATGGCTTGGTGGGCTTGGGTCAACCTGAGTTCGTAAATGTATTTTGCTGGCCTAGGGGCAAGGAGTGTGAAGCCCAAGACTTAGGCACAAGAAGCTGCCATCCTTATGTAGCCTCCTCCTTCCCCTCATAGCTTCCACATTTTAGGAGATGGCTTCCAAGGACAAAGACCCTTAAAAATAAACTAAAGATGACTTGAAGCTTTCAGGCCGAGCCAACAAGTTGGGTTTTCATTCTATCAGCATTCCTTTTTCAGAAGCTCTAGCCCAATGATTTGGCACCAAAATAAGGCCATATTTTGGCAACCACATCCTCCTTGGTATACGGAGTTGGGCCCTACTAGAATTGGCCAATTGCGCCTAATTTTGAACATTAGATGGTCCATTTTAAGCTAGGCCAATTCTTGTAGGGACCTAGTGTAAAGTGGGTTTTAATCCCCTCTACACCTTCCTTGCCTATGCCACCTACTTACGTGGATCTGCTTTTGTAAGTTTCCATGAAGCTCATTATGTGTAGGGTAATGCCCAAGGAGTGGGGCATTTTCAGAATAAGAACCCCTTGGCTCTACCTTGAAATAAGTGCTTGCCCAAAATATTGCCCTAAAATAGGAACAAAGAGTGATTATTACAAGAAGACTTAACTCCAAGGGTGTTTTCATCTGGAAAGCCCTAATAGAATTTTATTTTATTTTATTTTCATTTTTTATGTGACACCCAATAGACACTTTTTGGAGTGGGCATTTTAGTGGGTGTTTCAGTTTTTGAAATGCCCCCACTATTAGTGGAAGATAGATTCCATTTATAATATGCCCATGAGACACATTAGAAATTTTGTTTAGTGTTTTACATGATAGGTAAAGCTAGAGGTTGTTGGCTCTATTGGAATAAAGGCACATACACATGAAATGAAAAATAACATATCAAAAAAATCTAATGAAGTTTTTATTCTTGTACAAAGTGATGGATATGACAAAGTTGTTGCATGAAATGTAACTTGATTAAAAAAAAGATAATTTGATAATTATTATTAACTATGTATTTAATTAATGGATTAAAATAGGCAACTTATTACGTGATGTGATTTCATAATTTAATAATGATATTTGAGTGATTTATAATGAATCATCATGAATTAATTATGGTTTCAATTAATGTGCATGATTTAAACATAATGATTCATTAGGAAAGTTATGACATATATTCATGTGCATGACTCAAAATATGATGATTCATTAAAAAGCTTATGGTATAAATTAATGTGCATGTTGAATCACATGGTGAGTCATGTGAGCTATAATGATTTTAAAACTTTTTTATTTAGTTTTTTTTTGCTTAGTATATAAGTGAGTGTTTTGGGCCTATTAAGACATTTCACTTGATTAGAATGAAGTTTGTTGTATATAGTTGAAAATTTTATAAAATGAAATTGAGGCTATAATTGAGAAATTGGTGCAAGTTTGTTCAAAAATTTATGCATAGTTTGTGAAACTGTAAGTTGCATGATAAGAAAGATGATAATTACATAATAGAAATGTGTAAAAGGTTTAGGGTTTAGGGTATGTTATGTTCCAATGTTTATTTGCTTTCCTCAATGAAGTTGTCCCATTTTCAACTAAATCCATGGCTTCCTCCAATGCTTTGTTAGTCCATTTGTCTCTAGTTATTAGAGGATTGCATCTATTAACCTTTTTCTATTTTCTTACTAGTCCCTATTTAGAAGATGGTGGGACATTCTTCTTGTTTTGACTTGGTTAGTCTTACAATCCACTTTGCCTCCTATGAGGCACATTGAACATGATGATCTAGATCCTTTTGGCCCCAACCTGTAACACATTGGGGGTGTGTTATTTGGCTTTACAAGAAGTACAAACTTGAATTTTTTGTATTGTATGACAAGTCATACTAATGGAAAAAATGTCATTTATGACTAAAATGTGTCATTTGCAACTGTCGTTTGAAAAGATAATAATCTCAAATGACAAATTTTCCACTAGTGTCAAAGTATGTTTGAAATGCATATGTCTCTAGTTATTAAGAAGAAATTATCAATGTATAAAATTGTTCAAAGTCATTCCAAATTAAGTTTTGGTCTATAGTTTTTGTGCAGGTGGTAGGTGTGTACAACAAATTATGATTTCTTTGAATTGGATGAAATTTTCTTTGTTTACGACTATTTAAATTATATCTACAAACTATAAAACTTTGCAGCCAACAATAATATAAAAACTTCCTATACTTTTGGTTGTAAAATTCATCTATTACAACCTTTCATAGCTGTCCTTTTACATACACCCATGAATTTTGATTTTTTATCTCATCTTCCATAACATTAGGATCTACAATTTGATGCTTAAGCTCTTGTAGCTCCTCTTTGGCTAGTTTGGTGTTTGGATTTTGCTAATCTATCTCTTGTAACTCCTCTTTGGCTATTCTAGGATGTTTTTTTAATTCTTGTTGATATGTTAGGACTTGTGTTTCTTATCTACAACTTGCTACAACACTTTCTATGTTGCTTGGCCTTTGTTGGTCTAGCCCATATACTTTCAAAATATTGATGAAAGATTTGAAATGACATCTTTCACAACTTCAAAGCTCTAACATGCTAAGAGATTTTTGCTTTTGAATTTGAAAGATGAAATTATATATCCAAACTTGCACCATGGCCTTGTGAATTTGGGCATGTTATTTTTTGGGGGAATGGGATGTGCTTTGACTTCGGGAGAAATTGGAAACCTTTCCCTACTTAATGTGTAGCTACTGTTTTTCCATTGGATTCTCTTGTAAACCTTAACCCTTGTTTATGGTTAGGTGTGTGTTATTTAACATGACCATGCACCCAATCACCAAACTTGTTATGATCATCATTTTATTGTTTAGTCTAATTGCCTATCACCAAACATTCATTTCCACCCCAAACTTGGGGCCCTTGTAAAATTGAACCATTTTCTTTCATAGCCAAACATTAAAAGAACCCCCCGTGTTCCCCCCTTGCATAATGAAAATTAACCTTGACCTATCACCAAACTAATCCCTTACAAAATGATTCAAAACTTTTACAAATCTGCTCACCTAAACCCTTAATACCAAACACTAAAATTTGATGGCTGGTTACTGATATGAAAAAACCAGAACAATTTTTTCTCAGCCAAGCATTTGGTAATAAGCTAAAGAGACAACCGCCAGAGGATTTTTTGTGTTCTAACACAGGCTAGCTGCTGCACTACATGGGTGCTCAATGACCAATCTATGTTTGATGATGGGCCAGTTTACCCTATTGGTATTCTATTGGAAAGCCCCTGATATGTAATGTTGCAACTAGGTGATTTCATAATCATTACACATATGGTGCAGGAAGAATTTTGTCACTGAAAATTCAATAAACCAAAAAACATTTAAGGATAATGGGGTGTGATTTTGGTATTGTTGGAAAGTGCTCAATGAATAAGATTTTAAGGAGGTGATTTCCTAATTTTTAAACCTAAAACTAGCTAGACTAGTTTGTCGAGCTATTAGCATTTATTAGTTACAAATTTGTGGCCCACTGGAGATATACAATAGAAAGCAACCACTACAATAGCGCCAATGTCAATGGCTTTCATTAGCCTGTTGTGATCATAGCTTCATGTGTGTAGCTTTGATCACAGCAGCCCAATGGAAAAAGACCCTAAACCCTGCAGCAACTCTGGCAGCATTCGTCTGGTAAGATCATAGCATCATCAGTGGAAGAGAAGGTAGGGAAGAATATTTCAACGAGCATTATATGTCCGGTTTTAATAAAATACCATCATGATTAAAGTGTTGTTTGTAATATTATATAGAGGGTGTTGCATAGGCTCATGTGTGGGTGCCAATGAATTGGTGGATTTGGTCCAATCTGAATTATTTTCTCAGTTTTCTTGAGGAAACTTACATTGCAATGTGTAATATCTATTTACAGACAGGGTTCTTGCACATTACTTGTGCACTTTGTTTAGTTTTGGAAAGATGGTCCTTCAACATGTCTTTAGCGTAAAGAGACACAAATACTAATTTTTGGATGTCCTAATACTTAGGACGTGTACCTTAAGGCTTAAACCCTACCCCTAGAAACCCTACTTTTCAAGTTTGATATGTCAGATTTTAAAATATTTGAGGTCTGAATCATGTTGGAACTTGGATCTCTAAAATATGTGTTTGAAATTTGACTTAATGGGTTCAATTTAGGGCAAAAAAAGGCCCCAACGTTATCCTCCTCTTCACCCCCCACTTCTCCCCCCCTAGATTCCACATTTTAGGAGATGATTTCCAAGGACAAAGACTTTATAAAAAATTTAAAGATAACTTGAAACTTTTAGGCTGAGCCAACAAGTTGGGTTTTCATTCTATTGGCCTTCTTTTTTCACAAAATCTGGCCCAATAATTTGCCACCAAAATAGGGCCACGTTGGTAACCACATCCTTCTTGGTTTATTGGGATTGGGCACTTCCAGAATTGGGCCAATCAGGCTTAATTTTCTGAGCATCAGATGGTCGACTTTAAGCTGGGCCAGTTCTTGTAGGGTCCTAGTGTAAAATGGGCCTTAATCAACTCTACACCTTTCCCTTGCTAGTGCTACCTTCTTACGTGGTTGTGTTTTTGTAAGTTTCCATCAAGCTTATTATGTGTAGGGTAATGACTGGGGAGTGGGGCATTCTCAGAATAAGCATCTGCCCAAAATATTGCCCTGAAAAGGGTGCCTGCTTTGAGACAAATCGAGGGGGCGCTTATTTCAAGAGCACCCAGGTCCAAGGGTGTTTTCTAGTGTAAAGTGCTGACAAAATTTTATTTTATTTTATTTTCATTTTTCATGTGACATAGGTACCCAGTAGAATACATGTTGGAGTGAAAATTCCAGGGGGTGTTTCAGTTTTGAAATCTCCCAACATTTGTGGAAGACATATTTTGTTTATAACATGCCATCGAGAAACACTCCAAGTTTTTTTAAACCAGAGGTGTAGGCTTTACTGGAATAAAGGCCCACATGAGAGGAAATATAATACACTAGGAAAACCTCATGATGAGATCTTTACTAATCTGCAAAGTGATAGATGTGGCAAAGCTGGTACATGGGAACCATGGTTAAATGTGGAGATGTAGCAATTGAAGGAACAGAATGTGTTCCGTTGAGGAAGAAACATCATGTAGGTCCTTGAAGAAATCTAAAAGTGACCTTCTTTTTCAGTGGCTTCATTTCAGCATTTTTTAGCATTTTTGGCTTCCTCTATTATATGGTTCCCATTCAAATCATGTATATAGATGTTCACATGTATGGTTGTGTTTTTTCTGCAATTCAAAAGAGACATTTTTGCCAATTTTGGATGGTGTATTTACTTTTTATCATGATGGTTTTTAGTAGTCTAAATGGTAGTGTGGATATTGTTTCCAGTTGCAGTAGCCAACACATCTTTAAGGGTCTTTAAAGGAGACTGTAGTAGACCAAACATAAGACGGTTTGGCCTATGTATAAAGTTTGATTATGTAGTATGGAACGGTCAAGCCTTGACCATTATGTCCGATAAGGCGCCAAGCAAGCCCAGTGTGTTAAAGCCAGCTTGATGATGCACCCAACATAAGGGGCATGGGTGAAACCATTCTAGGACATCAAGGTATGGGGTAGCAGATTTAACAATTCTTTAAAATTTTGTGTTCAACAAAGATTTTTGGGAATACTACAAGTGTGTGATCATCATTGGAAGATTATGTCATATAATGTGGTCAAGCAAATGACATAATCTCCCACCCCAGACTTTAATGTAATCTTTGATAGGTATTAGGCATTGACATATGGCTTTCTTTTGTAGGGTTTTGTTTGAATTTTTGTGGATCATTTGTTGAATATTTTCTGTGTCTTGTGATTAGCAACCATTGGGAGTGTGGTTCTGCAAGCACTGGTGCTTTGGTTCTCTAAGTCATCTTGATATCTATGTGAAGTATTCAATTTGGCTGATGTAAGAGAGGATCAGTGTGGGACAACACAAGAAACCCATTTGCAAGGCTGATCAGACTATCAAGTGAGGAGTCAAAGCATGGCTCTCACTCATTCCATTAAGAAGTAATTCCATGTTCCCTTTTTTAGAGCTCCTTGTTATTTCATAAGGATTTGCAATGATGTGTTCTATTGTGGGGCATGCTTTCTAGTAGTTTCAAGGATTAAAGCTACATAGAGAAAATGGAAGTGGAAACAAGATGGGTGGTGAGAACACCCACCAAGTAGAGTCTTGATGATCCACAACTTGTAGGTACTAAAGTCAAATCTGAGGTAGGCTACATAAAAGTACACTTGCTTCTTTTTGCTTCTTTTGTCATGCTTCTTTTTGCTTTCTTTTTTAGGTTTTCTTTTTAAATGTTCCATTTTTTTCATTTTCCCACCATTTTTTTCCTAGTTATTTTTCATGCCTTTCGAGTCTTCACTTGTGTCAATAACCATTGTTTTATCACTCTAGCATGATTCTCCCATCCTTCTTTTTTCCTTCCAATGTCAAGCTCAAATAGAGGCATCAATTATTTCAATTGTTTTTCAATTTTCTTTCTTAAATAGAGGTTTTAGGGTTTATGCCATTTTTTTGCAATGCTGCAACATGTGAACCTTTATTAGCATGTTGGAAGTTGTAGAAATTCTAGTTTTGTTTTCTCTTAGTTTCTTGCATTTGTGGGTGTTATTCTATGGGTTCAATTCCAACTTTTTTTTTGATCTTTGTGTCTATCTACATGGGTAAATGTGATGGATACTAGAATTGTGATTTTGTAGATATTGTGATGCTCATTTATGATGGGATCTCTTACCTAGTCTGCAAATGTGTGTAAGCATTTGGAGATGTTCATCCAATGGTACGCTTGAAAGTTCATGCATATTGTTATATTATTTATTTAAACTCATTGATAAGAATTGATCAAATCAATGGGAAGTCATGGCAATTTAGCATTGCTATTCATGATGAAGGTGATGGTTTGACATTTTGTGAGTGATTTTCACAATGATTACATTCATTATTATGTTAACTTCAAGTTAATGTTAAGTTTTCTTTTTGCAATTTCATTCATATGTAAGTTGTTGGATATCTAAATTATTTTTGACAATAAAAAAGCTAATAACATGTTTGAAACCTAAAGGCATCAAGAGATAAACATCAATCATGAATTTATTGAGAAGATCAACAATAACATGGTTAGCAATTTTAGTAGAAAAAATTTGAAAATCAACCAATAATTTTCCAATTACATTTTTGTTATAATGGACACATGTGACTAAAAATCCCCATAGTCATAAAAGATACCATGTGACATGATAGTTGAACCAATCGTTATATAATGTTATAATTGCATTTGTAACTACATAGTCATAAAAAACATCAAGTATTATGTTATACTACCTAAAGCTATACTTAATTTATGTAATGACAAGTATATATCATTTATATGATTATTTATATAAAAACATTGATATTATATATAATGTATTATCTATTTACATTGGTATATTACCTCATTATTTTCATTTTATGAATTGTTGACATTTGTCATTACATAGGTTAAATATAACTTTAGGTGGCCACAAGAATATTCAATCAACATAAAATGGTTGACCATCACCATATCATTTGTGAAAGTTGATCCTTGGACATCAAAGATGAAAACCGATTCCTTTACCAACCTAATTTGTTATGAAACCATAAAAGGGGTGCATTTTATTTAACCCATGCTTTGTTCTAAATGTTGCACAAATGTCAGCTTTCTTATTTAATACATTATCAATATTTTGTCCAAATGAAAAAAATGAAATTTCATTTCAATTTTTTTTCAATCATGCACAAATTTATGTTTTTTCAATAAAAAATGTAAACTCATTGTAACAAAAAGGGGAATTGAATATCCTTGTTTAATAAGATCTCAATAACCATTCTTTTGAATACACAATTCAAGTACATGATTTATAAATAAATGATATATTTCCAAATTTTAAAAATAATATTCAACTAAGAATATATATTATAAAATTTTCATACCTATGATATTTCAAATTTAATATTTCATATCTTATTGATATTTTGTCCAAGAAGTAAAAATAAATTTTCATTCTTAATCTTTTTTCAAGGAATAATGATTTTTTTTAAAAAAAATTCATCTCAACATAAAAAAATTGAATTTCTTGTTTAATATACTTTCAATTGCCATTCATTTAAAAAAAAAATTGAAGCACATGATTTATTAATGGAAATATTATTTTGTTAACATAATAATAAATAAATGATATATTTCCCAAATTGTAAACCGATATTAATTTAAAATTATGTTATAAATTTTTGATGTAAAATATATCATAATTTAATTTTTAAATTCTAATTTAGAGTTATTAATATATAATTTATTCAGATATAATAATCAAAAATATATTTTTAATATTTTATATTAAAATAATTAAAAGTAATAATTTTATTATTTGTGATGTATACTAATCATATATAAATATTACTTTTAAAACAAAAAAAATCAAATAATTTTATATAATTAACAATTTTGCAGGGTTTCATATGTTTTATACATATAATATTTTTTAATTTGAAACTTTTATTAAATAAATCTAATATACATATTAAATATAATTTTTAAATTTACGTATGATGCCATTAATTGTATCCCTAGTTTACTTATCTTAATTGATGTAACCTATTAAATATATAGGAAATAATAACTAATCTATCTTATCCTAGCTTAATTAATAATTACATTGATTATTAACTATTAATTATAATTAATAATTGTTTATCCTTATGTAACTTTAAAGTTCCCTAAATTAATTATTAATTTGTAATACCATATATATCATATTAACCTACCTACTAGTTCAAATAGGCTAACCCATTACCTAGTACACAGATTTAGGCTAGGTTAGTTATTTTTGTTTAATAAGTAATATGTTAATATAGGCTGGGTTAGTTTCAAATATGGAGTTTAGATGGTAATGTAAAATAAAATTACCACCAATTCCAACATTAAATGTAATTTTATAAAAATTTGATAATCAATTGCAATCACAAATTTGATGCAACATGTGACCTAATCACCTATGTATAGTTGGCAAAATATGTTAAAACAATTGAAAAAAATGATTTAGTTTTCATCTATCAATGGAATCAAACAATAATTGATAATAAATGTTGATTTGTCATTAAATGTTTTATCCAAACACAAGGTAGTCACATATTATAGTTGCATTTAAAACAATCTAAATTCATTTGTTTCATAGTCACATATGTGCTTATAAATATTTGTGACTTAATGACACATAGGATTATTACATATATATTGCAAAATGAGTTTTTTGGACAATAGTTGCACCCTAATTGCAAACACATGGTTGGAATGGACAAGATTTCTTCTAATGTTTGGTGGTAATTCATTAATATGACTTGTTCAAGTAAAGACCAAAGAAGAAATCAAAAAATTGATTGATAAAATGGATTGTGTGTTTTCCACTAGTTCTATTTTCCGTTGTGGACTTGGGTTTCAAATTCCACTTTAATATTTAATAAATCATTAGTTAGATGTAAAATATGGCTTAAATTATTCACATTCATCTAATTAAAATCATGTTTCTATGCATTAGGCTTCATATTCATTTGAATTTATGTATTCTTGTGGTTTTGCTATGTCTTTTAGTTTTAGCATGGTCAAAATCATGGCATTTGTGTTTAGGGTGTGTTCCTTCTTGGTGAACATTTATTTTGAAGTGGAGTTTGAATGATGCATTTGAACTAAAGTTCTTTCACTTGCAAATTTTGTAGAATCTAACTTCTTTCATGTACCTCCTTAAATAAAATAGATTATTCTACACTTGTTGTCATAAACAATATTGTGTTAGGCATTCAATGCATTTTTATCAACTTGGACATTCAATTTAAAGTTCTTTTCTAATGTAAAATATTTGAAATTCAATCTGCTTTATGAATGGAAATTAATAGTCCTTCACACCTTGAGCTTTGATTAATTAAATCTAAGGAATAAATTTTTGATGTTAGATTTATTGCCCAAAGCTTATTGTAGTTTGAATGATGATATTATTTAGTTTTTTATTAGTTGTGACTTGATTGTTAATATGAAAACAATTTTGTTTGTTTCTTTTGGAAATGTTGTAGAAATTTATAATGTAATTTTTAAAAATATGGGATTGTCTTAAATTTTGAACATAATATATATATCATGTGCAACCATTAATGATAGTTTATGGAATTAGATCAAAGTAATTGCCTAAAGATAGTTGTTGGACCTATGATGATGAAGATGTAAGTATCATGTTTCTTTGTGAATGATATTCATAGTTTATGATGACCTCTTAAGTTGTGTTTGTTTTGGTGTAATCTAGGATTAACAAAATGGTGAAATACAAATTATTTGTTGCCCAAAGTTTCTTTTGCAATTTTATGGACATGTCATTTGATTTTTGACATTGTTTATAGAATTATTTTATTGCATTAAAATTTTGATTGTTCCAAATTAATATCTATGAATTTATTTGCAAGGAAATGGAATGGATAGAAACCTCTACAACAATTGTGTGTTTTCATCAAAGCTTGTTGATCGAAGTTTAAAGTTAATTAAATTAGTTTAACAATTAAAGGTCCAAGGGATAAAAACATAGTCAAAGGAGCCACCCAAATGAGTGGACACTTTTTAGAACCACATTTTTGTATGTTTGGAAGATCACAAGGGAAGCATAATGGTTTGGATTATCATAGAGTTTTTTGAAAAAATTTCCATTAGTTGCAAAGTTTATATGCTCAATGCTTGATACAAATCAAAAATGTTTTTATATGTTCAAAACATTCAAACTCTGAAAGTGTATAGTCCTCATTTTTCTCAAATGTTTTTTTTTCCTTCTAGAAATTGAAGATTATTTTAACTTTGATGATTAGAAGGGTAAAAGGACTTGATTTGATTTTCTTTTTAATAATCAATTTGAGCACACATTTGGTTTAAACATGCTTTTGACCTTAAAGATTATGGATTTTGAAAATGTGGCTTTAACAAAAAGTTATTCATATTTATACAATAAAAGGCATGATTACATAATATGTATGATATAAAATCAATTTGTAGTCAAAACATATTTATCTTTAACACGTAGTGTTAAACTGAATATCCAAAGTACAAAATTTTAAGTTATAAACCAACCAAAAAATGACACGTGTCATATGTACTTTTTGGGAAAGTACTTTTACTTTGCCCCCTTGGCTTTTTTGACCATGTTTTCACCTTAAGGATTTTATTTAAATTTCCAAAAACAATAATTTGTAAAAAAATAATCATTGTTTTGGGCAAAAACATGTATAAGAAACTCAAAAGTGGCATTTGGGAGTCCATAATCTAACATTAATGATTGTTTTTTGCAATTTTAATAATTTTCAAAGCATAAATCCTTTAATTATCCCCTATGTTTTTAATCAAAAGTATGAATAAGACAACTTATGAATATTCTTATACATCTGATTGATTAAAAAATCCATGCGAAATTTTTTATTTTTTAATGTGAAATGAAATTTCAAAGATAAAAATTTACAATGATCACATCATTTAAAACTTTTGAAAATTAAAAACATATGTATTAAGAAAGTTTCAATACATTTCATTAAAAAAAAATTCATTTGATGATCTTTTATTTTTGATTGACACTACTTTGACATATTTTTTGAGTCCACGTTTTTTAATTTTTTTGCGTGACAAATGTAGTGTTGTCATTTCAAAAATCCATTATGAGTCCATAATCTTTATAGAATTCATCCAAACAAATTATGATGATTCCCATTAAAGTCTATGATAACATGAATAGTGTAAAAATTGACAATGTTAATTTTGAATATGGCTTTAAATTTTATGTTTGTATGTAATCTCAAAAAATTACAAGTGTGATAGTCCCAACAATCCACTTATTCATGCTTTCACCCTTTTCTTTAAAACGTAACTTCTTGTTTGACCCATCTAAAATAATAAGTTATGCAACCTAATGGTTTGAGGTTTTAAAGTTGCAAAGTGTCCGTGAAATTTTTCACTTCTATTATTTGAGGATTGGATCACCATTTTTGTTGCCCACTCCTCCTTTTCACTACGTTGAACAAATTTTGTGGTAAAGGTTATTTTTCATGTCCACTAATATTTTTATTTTTCAAAATGCAAGGTTTTTGGTGTATGCATGTTCAAAAACCATTCACTTGTATTGTTCCTACTTTTGCATTGTTCTTATTACATGATTCAACAAAATCTCAAGAAGACGAAATTTTGATGTATTTGAATTCATGTGTGAGTTTCACATTGCAAAACATTAAATCTTTTTGAGCAAAATGAAAATAGTTTAACATATATTGGCCTAGCTAAGAAATTTGAATTTGAATTGCAAGTCACTTGGGAACAACTATAAATATTTCATTTGATTTCTATTTCATGTGTACATACAACAATTGTATAGGTAATTTGATGTACTAAGTTGCAAAAAAACATTAAGTATGTAGCTAAAATTATAATAGTGGAAAACATATATTTTTATAGAAGTGATTTATCTTTGGATATAAAAGACATCAACGAACATTTTTCATAAATTAAAATTGGTGGTGTATTAATTGTGAATTTACATCTTTTTAAACTTGTAAACTTGGATAAGAAAAGTAATCAAAGAGTTGCATCATATTCTTGAAGTTGAAATAATATGCTTCTAAACAAAGGAAATAGTGATGTGTATGTGAAACTCTTGTTGACTCTTTGCCAATGAACTTAACTTGGGGTGTGCCAACAACTTTGTTGTTAGGTTGGGTCTATTGTTATGCTTTGAAAAAAATGTCATTTGGCACTTTCTAAGTTCATCATGTACACAATTTTTACCATTTCCCTTTCCGATATCACACTATTTGCCCAAAATTTTATTCTTCTTGCCTATGTAGTTAGACCAGATTTCAAGGTTATATAATATTTTGATTTAGGGGTGTCCATATTGCAATTATTATTTTTAGTGATGGGTGAATTGAAGAATCCGTCCCCCCAAAAGAAGAAATATTCTACATGTGACCCCCACAATTAGTTAATATTAATTGCATTACTACAACATGACCATTGAGATTGAAATAAAGTAACCTACAAATAATTGTTAAATTCAAATCTTTACATTTTTCAATACTTTACTTGAATATAAATCTTTTTGTATGTTGTGGGTCTATCTTTGAAAATGAAAACAAAATGATATTTTTGTGGGATGGAAAATCATTTTGAAACCAAAAGAAAATTCACAAGTTTTGTGACAAAGAAATATTCTAAAATGGGAAAAAACCTAATTCTTTTGCAATGAGTGCCACCTTGAAAAAAAGAAGGTGATTGTAAATATGTTCCACTATTAATAAAATAATGACAAACATAAATAACATCAATTTGGTGATAATATAACTTTGCAAACAAATTATGCATTTGAGAACCCTTGTGAATATAACTTGTGTTTGAAAAGAAATTTGATAGGTTAGTATATAAGTTGCTTTATTAGATAGTTTGTTATTTGTACCTTGGTCATGTATTTATGAAATGAAATTAAACAATTTGAATAATACAACTTTCTAGATGATTGTTAGTTTACATTGTTGGTGAAAACCTCTTTTGGTTCAAAAAATGCACCTTGGATGGAGTGATGCACTTTTGTTAGTAAGTCTATGAAATTAATTACTTAGGGAAAAAAAGAAATTTTTTTTGACACAAAAGCTGAAGCTTGAACCCTCACATCATTAAAGTACAAATATTGTTAATTTTTTTTCACTAACTTCAATTTCCATGCCAAATATATGATTGTTGTGTGCATTGTTAAAAGTCATTCAATTGAAATTCACATATTGGAAAATAAACCTGTAAGGCTTGTTTCATTCCAAGGCCCACATGAATTAGATTTATGACACAAATTTGAAGGATACAGCTTAGAAATACATGAAATAGTAGTTTAAAAAACAAAAGAGCAAAAAATAATAAATAAAAAAAATTTCATGGAATTGAACAAATTCACACATACAATTGGATAATGTAAGTGGGCCCATGCAACATTTACATAAATTGGTAATGGTTGCAATGATAATTAATCCTCTTTCTTAATTTAAATATTTTAAACATGAAGACGTCTAGGATAAAGACCATTTGTAAAAACATTGCACAAGTGGCACTTAACTTTCATTTAACGATAATTCGTTTAAAGTCTAATATGATTGGTTTGGAATGACAATAATTGTATCCCTATTGAAAGAAAGGTAGAAAAGCCAATTTAGGTTGCCATGACCACTTTCTAGGTGTTTTCAGGTTGCTATGTCGTATATAACGACTTACATCAAAAATGTATGGTCCTCTGAAATTCACTTCCACATTCATAGTATGCTTGATACGCCCGCAGAACCCAATGGTGGGATACAAGGTGGTTTTCAAGTTACAAGGCATCAATTTGACTAACTTTTGATTCTTGGTGAAAAAAATCTCTCCTGTCACATAATTGACCCCTGCTCCCACAATGTCCCCCTTAGTGTAGCTAAAGTCAAAATCCACCCCCAAATCTTGAATCCCACCTTTCTTACCACAACTGTCATGGCAAAAATAACCATCACCATGATAGCCATAGGTGTTGGAACCACACCCTGGTCGTCTATCATTCTCGAAGTTTTCATTAGTAAAGCCGATGGAAACATCTGTATTCAAATTGTCCTTGATTTTGATCTCGAAGTAATAGGACATTGTTTGCTCATGCCATGTTGCTGGTTGATAGGTTTGAATAGCACCACTAACATAAAACCAACCCTCAGGCACTTCCCCTCTCCTGAACTTCACATGTTGTGACATTTTACTAGTGGTGACCACTAAAAGGTCACTACTAGTTTTCGTGTTAAGCCATGTTTGTGAATCCTCCTTTTCCATCTGATCATCTGTGTTTACTTCTCCTTGCATAAAACATACAGTTTGTAACCACGCCCAAAACCTCTTATGCAAGGATACGCACAAATTGTAACCCTTGGATGTTGTTTCCTCTTCCACCTCATCATCTTTTTGTTCCCTTTCCAGGACTTTGGCCAATGATTCTCTCAACTTACCCAAGAACTTAATTATCGTCCAACTACAAATTGCCAACCCTATTACTACAGAAATCTTCATGCTTGTCATGTCCTTGTGAATTGGTGGTAGCACAGCAAAACCCGCACACACAAATGATCCTAGTACTGTTACTACCGAACACAGAAGTAGTATCGATGTCCATTGTAATTCCTTGCGCACTGAATGCAACGCTACCACAATGAAAGTAGTATCCAAGTCAGGGAAAGCAGCTTTTGCCCCTGAGATCACAGTGGCGATGGCGAAGAAAAAAGACAAGGTGTTAAACACCCAAAATAGGCGAAGACTGTAGTGCAACTCTACAGCTGCAAAGGACTCAAACACTCCAGGAGGGGTTGCAAGAGAAGATTCAGGGAACTGATAGTCAGTCGTGTAACCCAAGGGCGGCTGCAACCAACTTGCAAATGTAATCCCAGCTATGAGGGCACCCCCAACAAGAAGTGCATTCGCTGCATCGATGAAGACTTGTCTATCTCTGTATTGCCTTTCCAAGAAGTCTTTCACGTCAGAGCGTTCCATGAGTCTATTGGTAATTTCTTCAAATTTCTCCTTGCGTTGTCTCTCCAAAAGAAATTTGAATTTTGAACGCTCCAAAAGTTTGCTGTTGCGATTTTGTTGGTGTTCTTTGGCATATTGAAGACATGTTTTGCCATTTTGATCTTGTAAGTTTGCTCGCAACCGTTCTTCTTTCGCTAGACATAAAGCCTTCACCACATTTGGGTGACACTTTATAGTAGCAAAGTGTAGGGCTGTTTGCCCTTTTTTGTTTCTCCCGTTCAGGTCCACTTTTGCTTCCAGCTTCAACAACTTGTTCACAATGTGAACGTGCCCATTAATGCCAGCAAGGTGAAGAGGGGTGTTTCCACGAATGTTGATTGCATCAAGGGCTAATTCCTCAAAACGCTTCAACATAACATCCACTACCTCATCATGCCCTTCCTTACAAGCAAGGTGCAATGGCGTATTCTCCTCTTGGTTTGTTGCGTTGAGGTTCAACTTAGTGGTGCGCTTTTGATCATTATTCATTTCTGTGGAATCTGAATCGGTAGCATCTAACGCCAACAACATGGCCACTATCTCATCTTGCCCTGCTTCAGCAGCAAGGTGTAGTGGTGTATTATCACAATCATTTGTGGTATTCAACTCCAGTTCAGTTCCTGCACGCTCCAACAACTGCTTCACCACCTCCACATGCCCCTCTTCAATAGCCAGGTGTAAAGGGGTATTCCCATCCCTGTCCGGATAGTCCAACCCGCCCTCTTCACCATCAGCATGTTCCAAAAGCACCTTTACAACCTCTGGATAGCCTCCTTTAGTAGCGAGGTGCAGTGGTGTATTTTCATTTTTGTTTTCCGCAGCCAGTTGCAATTCAAGACCACACCCCAACAACACGTTGACCACCTCAACATGCCCTTCTTTAGTAGCGAGGTGTAGTGGTGTGTTTCCATCGTTATTCTGGTCATCGAGATCAAATTCAGTAGCTGCGTGATCCAACAACACCTGAACTACCTTATCATGGCCGTTCATGGTAGCTTGGTGTAGCAATGTGTTTCCGTGAGCATTTTTCACTTCCAAGTCCAATGTGCTACAACGTTCCAACAAAAGTTGCACCACCTCCACATGCCCTTCTTCAGCAGCGAGGTGTAGTGGTGTATTTTTGTCGTTGTTCTCCTCCTTGAGGTACGATTCAACGTGGTCCACCACAACTTTCACTTTGTCAACATTCCCTTCCTCACTGTCTAGGTGGAATGGTATGTTTCCATCCATGTTCTCCTCATTGAAGTGCAGCTTATTAGCATGTTCTAATAACATGTTCGTCACTTCAACACACCCGCTCTTGGTAGCAATGTGTAGTGTTGTGTTTCCACTGCAGCTGTTCTTCCTAGTGAGGTCCGATTCAGAAGTGAACTTCAACAACACCCTTACTACTTCAACATGTCCCTTGTCAATTGCAAGATCCAAAGGTGTAAAAGAATTGGAGTTTTGACAGGTTATGTCAATCAGGCATGGATCTTGTCCAAGGAACCTCTCCACAACATTCACGTGCCCTCTTTGTGCGGCAATGTGCAAGGGTGTGCACCCATCCTCATCTTGGACATTGATTTCGATTCCTGGCTCCCGAAAAAGCAAGTCGACAATTTCCAGAGATCCCGTCCGTGCCGCAAAGTGTAGTGCCGTGAGATTGCTCGTCATTTCCTGTTCTTTTCGTGGAAATGGAAGGTACCCAGGCCTGCGTTGTATTGGCATCACCGTTTCACTCCGATTTGGATATGATAATGGCATCCCTGATCCCATGTTTATGTCAATGTTTTCTACTTGGAGCAACAACTTCACTATGGCTTCTCGATTATCAGCTTTTGATCGAGTAGCCAGGTGTAAGGGTGTGAGTCCGTGGATGTCTTGCGCATTTATGTCAATGTCATCCCACTTGAGTAACTCCTCCACTACTTCCACACTGTTGCATTCCACCCCGTAGTGAATAGGGAACCTCTTGAAGTCATCGATTCGGTTCAAATGGCAGCCAACATCTGATGATCTCAGTGTCCTTTCTGCTTGAAGAAGCATCTGCACCACCTTGCATCTGTCTTCCTGGAGTCGTCTGCTTCCCAAATCGCTATCAGGATTCTCGTCGCCTTCTGCTACTAGATGGAGAGCTGTCAGCCCACCTTCAGTTTTGGCATCAACCTTCACCCTTGGATCGTTCACTAGAAGCTCCACAACCTTTGGGCAAGCGAACCTTGCCGCCACATGGAGAGGAGTTATTTCATACCGGCTTGCGGTAGCATTGACGAGTATTTTGGGGTGTTGAAGCAACAATTTGACGATCTCGCACGTTTCGTCCTTAGTTGACGCTATGTGCAGTGGTGCTCCACGGAACCAATGTTTAGAGTTCACGTGTATTTGAGGATGGTCCAACAGGGCCTTTGTACATATTCAAAACAAAGACGGAATCAGTTGAAACACACACAAACCATAATTCTTTTAGTTCTGTCGTTATGCATGAATCATTCAATGGAAATGATTGTACCTTGGCAACTCCCGTGTCTTGATTATGCTGTATTGCTGTGTGGAGGGGGGACTCTCCGTGTATTTTGCTTTTGTTCACGTCCACGTTCGATCGATTCAACAACAGGTTTCGCATCTCGTCTTCACTACCAGAGAATGCTATATTCCACAACTTCTTTTGTGCCATCCTGCTTGACTTTCGAAAGGATTCACTCTCTCGTGCACGACCTGTAGAGATGTTAAAACTAGAACTTGAGTAGTCTGTGAAGTCAAACCCACAATCAACGAAAAATTCTTGAACGCCACCAAAACTAGATCCTCAGCAGCTAGAAACTCACTTCCCCAACGTATCAGTCATGAGCTTGGGCTCAGCTAACACGCTTTGAATCAGCACTCGTGAATTTGATGAACTCTTGACGACCTGCAGGACTATCTTCACAACAAAAGTTGCTGATGAGTTCTGGTTTCAGGTTTCTTTTTTTATACATTGCAAGGAGCGTTGCTGATGATCATGACTGCCAAAGCTTTTTGGTTTGGTGGGGACCCTAACAGAGGAGGTACGTCCGAACTCAGAAGCAAACTTGACGTTACTCCGAACTAGTTCTTCAACTTGTACCGTTTTGCTTAAATGATTTCTACTTAAACTAGACACCCATATTTTTTTCCTAAGGAGGACCCACTCGCAGACATTTTCTGAGGAGGACGTTCCTGGCGGAATCATTTACATCAAGGTGGATGGGTAATCGGACCGCCCTAGTACAGAACTGGAGAACCGACGTGGCTTTTCAGGTACCACTACGCAACTGTAGTGTGCCTGGAATCACGTTTGTGGTCAGGTTCTGCGCCGGAAATACCTGTGCAGCGGTACAAGAGAAGCTATTTCCAAGTTCTCTTCACCTCTGAATTTTATTTTAATTCAATTTTTTAGTTCATTTGATTGATGCTAAACTTGAATGATTTTCAGCGTGCTAGTACTGGAATGCAGGACCTAAGTTGTTTTTCCTCTACAATATACTTGTACTGCACTGAAAGTCAAGTTTGTGGCAGTGGTGTTTTATTTTCAATTTCCTGATGGAGCCTGGGTAGCGATGCATCACTAGGCAGATTCAGCCCAATCGGATGTTATGTGAAAAGTGTGGGGTGTTCATGAAATGTAATAGCCTTTGTATGAGCTTTGTTCTGCAAACAAACGACAATAGAAATTGGACATTATATGGTGTTAGCACTGAAAAATTGCAGCAGGCAAACACTCAGGAGAGATGGAACTACTCCCTATTCTGTAACCAAAATAATGCCACATAATGGTTTTAAAAAAAAAACCTATCAGACTCCATTTGCTCATTTATTCCATTTCTTGGGCCCTGCCTCCATAGGGAACAGGAACCCTGGCATTGGGTTGTTCAGTTCCATTTGCCCATGGAGTTGCTTTGCTTTGCTTTGTTTGATGACTATCTTTCAAATTGATTTGAACTGTATTAAAGTTTTTCCAATCATCATGATGTTCCCATCAATTTCATCATGTGTTCCAAAAAGTCCAAAGCTGTGCTAGTGAGAAAAAGAAATGATTTTTATGAGACATCTAAGGGTAAAAATGAGAGACAACGAAGTACAAATAAATGAAAAAGTGAAAAGTTTAAATAACCATTCTACCAGAGAACCTAGACCTTGGGAACATACTATATTATAGCAAGTCATCAATTAAAATTGAGCATTTTCTTCCTTGAACCAGATGCATTTTGGAATGCCATTTTGTGGAAGTCAGCCCTAAGATGGGCTCTTTATTTATTCTTAACAAATTATGGCCCATTACAAATTCTAAAAGATGTTGGAACT